>ENA-OFCE01000268-OFCE01000268.1-metagenomes-genome-assembly--contig:-NODE-268-length-35845-cov-24.542945_pt1 | contig 35845 bp, 30 predicted proteins | sample MGYA00153388_OFCE01 | MGnify analysis MGYA00153388 | reverse complement strand
GATGAAGCTTTAGTATCTTACGATCGCGCGATCGAAATTGACCCCAATTATCAGTTGGCTTGGGCTAATCGAGGCAATGTACTCAACAACCTCGAACGCTATGATGAAGCTTTAGTATCTTACGATCGCGCGATCGAAATTGACCCCAATTATCAGTCGGCTTGGCAGATGCGAGGCCATGTACTCTACAACCTCGAACGCTATGATGATGCCTTAGTATCTTACGATCGCGCGATCGAACTTGATGACAATGATAAGTTAGTTTGGCGTATGCGAGGTAATGTACTCGACAACCTCGAACGCTATGATGATGCCTTAGTATCTTACGATCGGGCGATCGAAATTGATGCCAATGATCAGTCGGCTTGGGCTAATCGAGGTTGGGTACTGGATAATCTCGGCCGCTATGAAGAAGCTTTAATATCTTGTGATAAGGCGATCGCACTTGGCGAGCAACATTCATCTGTCTTCTTCAATCGCGCCATTGCCATTCTCGGATTGAATCGTTGGGATGAAGGCATCGCCGCCTTAGACGACGCATTTCAACGCCTCGAACCAGACAACGAAGCTAGTTCCGAAGATGCCGAATTAATTATCCGCAACCTATTCGCGAACATCGATGATACAGCGATAACTCAAACTCGCATCACTAGCTTAATCACAGTTTACGGAAAATACAAATATCTCTCAATCTTAGGACAGGGAATCGTGCGAAACATCCCCGCGCTAATGTCAGAAATGGTCAGCGACAAAGCCGCCCGCACATGGTTAGAATTGTGGCAAGAACCAACCAGCAACTATGAACAATTCCAAATTCCCATGCGCCTGCTGAATGCGGCTGTCCGCTATAAGGAAACCAAGGGCGACAGACGAGTTTTGCTAGAACTTCCGATTGAAGAACGCAATTTATTAGAACTATTGGTGTCAGGAAAAGTAGAATAAGCTGAAAACTCAAATTTAGAATAAAATAGAAATTGATGCTACTAGCAATGGAGTCATCCCCATGACAGCAACAATTCCCACTCAAACTTTGCCAGCAATCATCTACCCAGACAGCGACGGAAAACCCATGTCTGACAACACGAAACAGTTCCAATTAATCGTAACCATTCAAGGCGGCATAGATACCTTATTCAAAGACAACGAAAATGTCTTTGTAGCAGGTGATTTGCTGTGGTATCCCGTCGAAGGAGATAACAAAATTCGCCAAGCACCTGATACGATGGTAGTCTTTGGCAGACCAAAAGGTTACAGAGGTTCCTACCAACAGTGGCTGGAAGATAATATCGCGCCGCAAGTTGTCTTTGAAATCATCTCCCCAGGAAATCGAATGACAGCAATGTATAAGCTGTTTAAGTTCTACGAGAATTATGGAGTTGAAGAATATTATGTTTACGATCCAGAGGATAATGAGTTAATGGGTTGGCTGCGAAGTGATGGAAAACTCAACTATATTGAATCAATTGAGGGTTGGGTAAGTCCGCGTTTGGAAATCCGTTTTGAAACTGCATCGGGAGACTTGGAAATCTATCAGCCTGACGGACTGAAGTTTTTGTCTTATGTGGAGTTGTCAAGACAAAAGGAATTAGTACAACAACAAATGGAATTAACACAGCAACAAATGGAATTAGCACAGCAACAAATGGAACAAGAACGACAAGAGAAAGAGTTAGTGCAGCAAAAAGCCGATCGCCTTTCTGAAAAACTCCGAGAAATGGGCATAAATCCAGAGGACATTTGAGATTATAATAGTCCTCGAATCACGGGCGATCGGAAACCGGGTTTTTCACCGAATCTGCGGGCTGTAACGCATCTTATCGTAAAAAACCCAGTTTCTAGGCCCCCATATCTTAACTATGCAAAATCCCCGCCAAATAGCCTTTCTCGCACTCCGCGAAGTCCACCGCCGTGGTGCATTCGCAGATGTCGCACTCGATCGCACTTTCCGCAATTCTCAACTCACCGACCTCGATCGGCGTTTAGTCACAGAATTAGTCTATGGTAGTGTCAGGAGAATGCGCGCGATCGACTTTATCATCGACAAACTAGCCACAAAAAAATCCTCCCAACAACCGCCAGAACTCCGCACTATCCTACATTTAGGCTTATATCAACTCCAATATCTCAACAACATCCCCCCCTCCGCCGCCGTCAATACCACAGTTCAACTAGCAAAAGAAAATGGCTTTTCAGGACTCAGTAGTTTTGTCAACGGTTTGTTGCGGCAATATATTCGTTTAACCGATCAGGAATTAAACCCATTAACAGTTACCAGTTATAAATCAACCGTCCAACGCCTCGGAATTCTGCACAGTTTCCCCGACTGGATTGTCGAAATGTGGATCGAACAACTAGGCGAAACCGAAACCGAACAACTCTGCCAATGGTTCAATCAATCCCCCACAATTGACCTCAGAATCAATCCGTTAAAAAGTACGATCGCCGAAATTGAAACCGCCTTCAAATCCCAAAACATCAGCGTTAGCCGCATCCCACATTTACCCCAAGCCCTAAGACTAAATGGCAGTAGCGGCGCAATTCAAAATCTCCCCGGATATAGCGAAGGTTGGTGGACAATCCAAGACAGCAGCGCTCAATTAGTCACTCATTTACTCGATCCACAGCCGGGGGAAACCATCATTGATGTGTGCGCCGCACCGGGAGGAAAAACCACCCACATTGCCGAATTAATCCAAGATACAGGTACTATTTATGCTTGCGACAAAACAGAAAATAGACTCAAAAGACTTAAAGAAAATGCCGATCGACTTCAGATAAAATCAATCCAGATTCATACGGGAGACAGCCGCCAGTTTCCAGAGTTTATTAACCTAGCAGACAGAGTTTTATTAGATGCACCTTGTTCCGGCCTTGGAACCCTCCACCGCCGCGCCGATGCCCGCTGGCATCATACACCCGAAAACATTCAAGCACAATCCCAATTGCAATCGGAATTATTAGCAAATGCAGCAACTTTTGTCAAGTCCGGCGGCGTATTAGTTTACGCAACTTGCACGATTCATCCCTTAGAAAATGAAGCAGTTATTCGATCGTTCTTAGCCAACAATCCTCACTGGCAAATCGAACCGCCGACAATAGATTTACCCGTACAGCCATCACCGGAAGGATGGGTGAAAGTTTGGCCGCACCGAAATCAAATGGATGGCTTTTTTATGGTGCGGCTCAAACGAGATTAGATTGCAATACGATTTAAATCCGCAAATACATCTGCGTTAATCCGTGTTAATTTGTTATAATCTGCGGTTAAAAATTCCCAATGTACATTTAAATTGTTGGTTGGGTGGGGGCAGGTTTATTTCAATTGTTGGTACTCATTAAGGATTATTGGTGAACCTGCCCCTACACATCACAATTGTTGGTAACACTCTCTTAACGTGGCGGTTCTTGATAAGCAGGTTCTTGATAAGCAGGTTCTTGATAAGCAGGCTCTTGCCACTCGCGACGCCTGGGTTCGGGATTGGGATTGTAAGGGACGATCGCCCCATCCTCATTGACAATCATTCCTCGAATAATCTCATTCGGCTTCACCGGTTTCGCCTTAATACTGCCTTTACGGCCTTCCAACTCCGGTAACTTTGGAAACTTCTCAACCGGCATTCCCTTCACAGCTTGATTCATAAAATCGCGCCAATTGTAAGCCGCAGTACCGCTAGTTCCCCCCGTCGGATAATTGTCATCATTCCCCAGCCAAACCCCAGTCACAACTTGTGGAATGTAACCAATAAACCACAAATCCCTGACATTTTCCGAAGTACCAGTTTTGCCCGCTACAGCGCGATCGGGCAAAGCCGCAGGCCCCCCTGTACCGTCTTGCACAACACCCTCCAACATCCAAGTAGTAATCGCAGCACTATCCTTATCCAAAACCCGCTTCGGTTTAAAATCAGCCTGATAAATCACATCTCCCCGCTGATTAATCACCCGAGTAATTCCGTGGGCTTCAATAAAATTCCCTTGCGATGCTAATGTACCGTAAGCATTGGTTAACTCCAGCAAATTCACCTCCGAAGAACCCAAAGCCAGGGAATAAATCGGACTCAATTTAGACTTAATTCCCATATCCTGGGCTAATTTTATCGTCGGTTCAAACCCCACATCCATCAACACCTTCACAGCTACGACATTCACCGAACGCGTCAAAGCATCAGACATCGATCGCCAACCGCTAAATTTTTTGCCATAATTATTCGGTTGATAGCCGTCGATAATAATTGGTTCGTCTTCGTAACCGTCATAGGGAGAAAAACCAGCCGCCATCGCCGCGGCATAAACCAACCCTTTAAACGTCGAGCCTGGCTGCCGCAAAGCCTGCGTAGCACGATTAAACTGACTTTCCTTAAAATTTCCGCCGCCGACTAGCGCCTTAACTTCCCCAGTTTTAGTGTCCATAGAAACTAAAGCCGCCTGTTCAAAACCCTGACGGCGGCCATCAACTTCGATCGCATTTTTAACAACCTCTTCCGCTATTTTCTGCCACTTCAAATCCACCGTCGTCTCGACAGTCAAACCGCCAGCTTCCAAAGCATCTTGAGAAACATAGCGCGGCAATTCCTTCCGAATGTAACTAGCAAAATAAGGCGCAACTACTTTAAATCGCTTCGGCGCACTTGGCTTAACCGCCATAGGTTCTGCCATCGCCTCAGAAGCCTGAGCCTCTGTAATTACCTTTGCTTCCTGCATTTGTTTCAGCACAAGATTGCGGCGTTGCTTAGCAATATTCGGATTAACCAAAGGCGAATATTCGCTCGGTGCCGGCGGCAAACCCGCCAAAGTTGCCATCTCTGCCAAAGTTAATTTATCGACTGTTTTGCTAAAGAAAACCAAAGCCGCATCCGCCACCCCGTAAGCATCCGAACCCAAATAAACCAGATTTAAATACCGTTCTAAAACTTGGTCTTTACTCAACTCCCGCTCAATTTTCTGAGCTAAAAGAGCCTCTCGAACCTTCCGCCGAACACTTCTTTCCTGATTGAGAAAAACCACGCGAGCCAATTGTTGCGTAATTGTACTGCCGCCCTGCACCAAATCTCTCGCGGCTACATTAGAAACAATCGATCGCACAATACCTTGATAATCCACCCCGCGATGTTCGTAAAAACGACGGTCTTCTATGGAAATAAAAGCTTTAACCAACAAATCGGGAATTTCTTTAAGTTTCAGCTTGTCTCTAGTTGCCGGCCCAGACTGCAACAAAATAGTATTGTCTGCCGCCTTAAGTGTCAGCGTCCCGTCGCGGTTAAAGGCTGACAAATCGTTAACATCCGGCAAACCTTTGTCTAAGGTGTGTAAAATCCACAAACCGTAGATTAAAGCGCCGCTTCCTATACTGAGAACACCTAAACCGATCCAAAATCTAGGGCGACGGGAGATGCGTTTTTTAGTATTTTCCGGCGGTGCGCTAATTTCCGGCTGTGCAATTTCCTGTAGTTCGGTATTTGTTTGCAGTTTGGTAATCTGCGGGTCGCTATTTTCTTGTAGTTCGGTATTTGTTTGGACTTTGGTAATCTGCGGGTCGCTATTTTCCGGTAATTCGCTACTATCCGACTTTTTGGGTAATTTAGTTCCCAGCAAACTCAAGCCCGGCCGCAACAATCCTTTTCCCTTTGCTTGCAAGCTGGTAACTTGAGGTTCAATTTCCAACCAAATGATTAAGCGCCTCAACCCTTCCCAATCGCGCTTGACTATTGGATATTGATCGTGTTGTGAGTCTGAATATTCTGATGGTAATTCTGACTTTTCTAGAGGTTCAGCATCTTCTGATACCACATACTCCGATCGCTCATTTGTTGACTGTGCAGACAATTGAGCCGAAGATTGCTGCGAGTTTAGCCCGGTGCTATTGGCAACATTCGGCGATTCTCGATCGGAATTACCGCCTACTGCCTTAGTGACTTTGCTCAATTTATCCTTGATATTTGAGAAAAATTCTGCCACGTTCAGACCTTCAAACCTCATCAATTTAAATTAAAAATTAAAAATTAAAAAGGCTAACACTCTTCAATTTTTAATTTTTAACTTGACATTTTTTATTCAAGAACACTGTGAATAATTTTGAGTTATAAATTTTGAATTAAAAACTATTTAACTCAAAATGTACAACTCAAAATTCTGCTTAACCAGTATGACCTAGTGCCAAAGCGGCTACCAGCATACCCAACACCAGGAAAGGCTGAGCACTTGCCTGATATTTAACATCATTTTCCAGAGGATTGCGTAAAAAATACATATCCTGAAAAGTGATTTGGGGAACAATCAGCAGTATGAGAATGACAGCGTAAAGGTTTTGGTGGATGCTAATCAAGTAGCCTGCAATCCCTGCTTGAAATACATCGATCATCAAAACGCAAATCCAGGCTGCGGTGCCGATGCCAAACATCACTGGTAAAGATTTTAACCCTAATTGCCGATCGCCCTCAACACTTTTGAAATCATTAACGATCGCAATTCCCAGCCCTGCCAAACTGTAGAACAGAGTCAAAATCATAATTGTCGGATCTAGTGTACCAAACAAAGCTTGACCGGCCCACCAAGGCAGGGCAATGTAGCTAGCACCCAGGGCATAATTTCCCAACCAGCCATTTTGCTTCAGTTTCAGCGGGGGCGCAGAGTAGATGTAAGCCAAAAATGCACCGCCGAGAGTCAGAACAGTCATGATCGGGAATTCGTGACCCGCCCACAAGTCTAGGGCATAGGCCACCGCAATGCCTGCGGCTAATAATACCAAAATTTGGGTGACTACTTGGGGAATCGAGATAATTCCCGACGGAATTGGACGGTAGGGCTCGTTAATGGCATCGATGTCGCGATCGTAAAAATCGTTCAAAGTTTGAGTGTACCCAGCCAGCAACGGCCCTGACATCAACATACAAGCTGCGGCGATCGAGAAATTCTCTAGATTCCAAACATAGTTTCCAGAAGACGCCGCCCCGCACACCACGCCCCAAATCAGGGGAATCCAGGTAATCGGTTTCATCAGTTGCAAGCGAATCTTCCAGATGGAAGTTTCCCCGCTAGCGGCCCCTTTCATGCCCAATAGTTGCCGAGTTTTGGCACTGCGGCTGTCTGCTTTAGGAGTGTCTGGTGCGGTTTCTGGGGGAGTTTGGGATGGAGGAGAGTCAGACATAATTGTGATTTTAGGGGTAATCTGCTGTTGTGTCGTTTTGCATTTTAATAATAATTCTGTAGAATAGCACTGATATTTAAGGCATTGCCCACACCTGTTCTGAAAAGCTCTTCCCGGCTTGGAGTTGAAGAAGAGAGAAAAATATGGGTTTTGCCAAGATATTTTAATATCATTATTTTCGGCAAATGTCAAGAAGAGTAATACTTTTTTAATAATTTCGCTCTAGTCGGCCTGCTAGTGAAGATTTTTGCTTTGCAGGTGGATTTAATATTAATTACCAGGATGTGCGGAGCTTTTTGCCATACTACCCTTGAATCATCTCATCTGGCAGAAATTCAGAATCTAGAACTTCAATAGCACTGTAGATACATGATTGCGGAAACGTTTCTACAGACAACCCCGTTTCAGCACTTGCTTGTTCTACTGCATCCGCATAACATTCAGAAAATACCTCTTCAAGATAGGGTCTTAGACTGGGAGAATCTTTCACAGCTTTGCGAATGCGTCTACGGTGTTCGGCTATGCTAGATTTCCAACTACCGCTTCTGCGATCGGGTTGAAATTCCCACTTTAACAAGTGCATGAGAACTACCACAAGATTACTCTCCAAACTCCGACGTTCGCTGCGCCCCATGTCTTCTATTTCTTCAATCAGATTTTGCCAGTCAATGTTTGAATAGTCGCCCACCCGCAACTTTTCCACAGTAGTTTCAATCCATTTCAGGTAATCTGTATCGTACAATTTTTGTCGCTCAACATCTAGTTTTGTCGTCATGTTTTTTAGTGAGGCGGGGGCGCGTCGATTGAGATTGTCGGTACTTGTGAGATATTTACAATACCCGATCGCCTAATTAACAAATATGGCGGTAGGAATCAAAAGGCAATCCCGTGCGCCGCTTGACATCAACAACTGATTTGTATGCACCTTTGCTTTGCCTTTCTCTAACTATTGTTTCGGCAACAAGTCTATCTAAACCGTTTTCAATCAACTCTTCCGGCGAAAGAATGTTTAACCGTTTCCAAGTAAACTGGGATTCTTTTTGATAATTGTAGCTGAAGCAAATCATCGGAGTGATTCGTCGGACGTGACTTTCGGGAACTCCGGCGATCTCTGATAACTCTTCGGCGTGGGTAAAAATGTAGCCTTCGTTTTGCAAAGATTCGATATCGTTAGCATAGACGATCGGCAAACCCAAGATTCTGACCATATCGTCTTTCGTACACTCGTTAATATCTATTTTGCCGCGCACGTTTGCCAATTCTTCGGCATTTGTCGCAGTTGCAGGAACCAGTAAACCTCTGGGTGCGGTTTTGATCAGATAGCGCTTTTTCAAACTAAAAGCAGTGACAATTTGAGCGATCCAAACCAGCGTCCCAAAATTAGCAGAAGAAGATAGTGCTAGTGCTGCTAAAGTAAAGCCAACACCCCATCCCATCCAACTGCGAATATTTGTTTTCTGGCCGGCATAGGCGATCGCCAATCCGCCAAAGTAGGGAATAAAAGAATACCACACCCAGTTTGGAGTTTGACGCAGCCAGTATAAATCTTGAGACACTTTAGTTTTATCCTCACTCGACTTTTATTTGACTCTTGTTTAAATCCCACTTTTTTAAGAGTGGGTTTCCTTCTTCCTTCTTCCTTCTTCCTTCTTAATTACAATTCTCGCAGCAGTTTTTGGCGTTTTTCTTCATATTCTTCGGCAGTAATTGCGCCCATATCGTAAAGCCCTTTCAATTCGCCGATCGCCCCAGTCACATCTTGTGCCCCTCTAAGCATATACCCAGACGGCAACATTCCGCCATTGTACTGTACCTGAAAAACTGGTTCCGACATCATTAGCAGGCCTAGAAAATCGAAAAATCCGAGTACGAACGGAATTAATGTCCCAGAAAATAGCAAGTATAATACCCCTGCTACGTTGTTGCCCAAATAAAATTTGTGAATTCCGAAACCTCCAACAAAGAAAGCTAACACAACTGCTACGGTTTTATCTTTCACCATTTTTCCCTTTCCCAGTTTTTTTAAGTTTAACTTTGGCGATCGACCTTTCAGAATCTCGATCGGCAATTTTACTAATTTTTACTCATTTACTTGGATTTTTGCGAAACTTAGACATCGCAAAATACAGCAGAACTATACCGGCTTGAGCCTGTAGAATCACCGAGTAGCCTCTCAAGAAATAATTGAGTTCGCTACCTGAATTGAGAGAAAATATTAAAATGCCTAGGCCTGTGTAGGGTGCGAAACGCATCCAACTCGGCGTTCCCTCTAACTTGTGGCTGTTTAAATTGCTCATTGCTGTGACCATCCACAAAAACCGGACAAGATATTACTACTATGTTAAGACAAGTTTTTCCGTTTAACTTCAATGTTTGGGACTAAATTTAAAATCGGGTGCGCCAGAATGATATATAGGAGACGGCAGTGCCGTTTCCCTACAATCGATCGCGGTAGTGAAACGGCACTGCCCTGTCTTGATTTCTCAAATTTGTAAAAAAAGCAAGCTTAATTCACAATTATTAACAACCGCCCGAATTAACTCGCGCCGCCGCCCAAAAGAAACAGACTCAGGAGAGTACCGCTGTTCCAAAGACTGTGGAGAAGCATGGGAGCGAGGAGATTGCGCGATCGCGTGTACACAAATCCCAAAACCGCACCCAAAGTCGCCAAAGGCAGAATCTCAGAGACACTCAAGTGAGCCACCGCAAACAAAAAAGCCGAAGCTGCGATCGCCCCGGAAACAGGCAAATAGCGAGTCAGAGAAGGCAGTAGAAAGCCCCGGAACACGATTTCCTCAAAAACCGGAGCGGCGATCGCAGCAGTGCCGAAAAACACCGCCAAAGCCACGTTATCTCTACCTTCAAGGACGATCGGCAAAATCGGATTACTGCCACCTTGTCCCTGCCATAATTGCTGATTGATCAGCGACACCACAACCACCAAAGGCAGAGCTACAAAATAGCCGCCAAAGCCCCACAAAAACCAATTTCCCCGCCAATTAATCCGAAACCAACCATCAGGTAAAGGCAAAAAAGACTTGACCGAAAAATACAGTACCGAAAGCCCCCCAGCCGACAACAACAAATAAGTAGCAAAGATATAAAAAGCCTTTTCGCGTGGGTCAAAACTAGCAGGATTCAGTTTCAAAGCAGCCAGAGAAACTGGTAGCAACAAATAGGGAATCAAGATTTGCCCGACAAAGAAAAAGCCGACCACCAGCACCTGCCAAACAATCTCGCCATCCCAAGGCACATCCCAACTCAAGCTCGCATTTCGCGCCAACAACGGCCCCGAACCTGCTGCATCTAACTGCTTTCGTTGCAATAACCACTGCACAGTCAAACCAACCAGCAAAACCGTGCCAATGCAGAGCGATATAGTTGGAACGCCGACAATAATTGCTAACTTTTCTACAGCTTGCTCAGCCGTTACTTGCTCTGTTGCTTGCAGTGCCGCCAGCTCTTTAGAACGTTCTTGCAGCTTGTAAAGTTGAGCGAGAGCGCGATAGCGAAACCAGCCATCCAAAGACTTTTTAATCCGTGGCTCGGCATCGGGCAGCAGTTGAGCCGGGTTGCTCCAAATTCCGGTTAAAACTTGAGCAGTTGCCACCGAAGAATTATCATCAATTTGGGTTTTGTACCGCGCAACTAAATTGTTCCAAGTTTGAAGTGCAGCATCAGTTTTGTCGCTGCTTGCCTGCAAAATTCCTAGGCGCAAGTCAAGTTCGTTTTGCAAAGCTGACTGTTGCTCGATCGACTCTTTCACAGCCTTTGCTTGGGCAACTTTTAGATTGCCATCTTCCGACTTAGAGGCGATAGTAGACTGAATTGCTTTAAATTGTGCTTGAGTTGTTTCGATAGTTTTCTGAGTCGAGTTTCGTGCGTCTTGATATTGCGTCAAAGCCGTATTTAAAGGATCTGCACCGACAATATTGTTGCGCGCCGAACTTAAATTAGCACTTTGATTATTGTCTGCTTGCCACTCCGAGGCGTGAAGCAACAAATTAGTCTGGTAGAGTTCCAGCCGGCTTTGAATTTGCGGCTGATTCCAACTAGCAAGTAAAGATAAACCGACCAGGGCGATCGCGATCGCTGTTAAAATACCTAAAAATACCCGCTTCAGTGTCATTCCTGCTTTTCCGTCCCGCGCGAATCCGTGGCTAAGTCTGTTCCGTCTTCAATCATAGGCGTTTGCAGCCGAGAGTATCCCGCCAACTGGTAAAATTTCACTGGCTAATCTTTTTGACTCCCCTCGCCTCGCACCCGAAGCGGGGTAAGAGGCTAAATCTAAAATCTAAAATCTAAAATCTAAAATCGAATGACTCGAATTATCTTAGTCCGTCACGGCAAAAGCACATACAATCAAGAGCGACGCATCCAAGGCCGCCTCGATAAATCAATTTTGACAGAAGCAGGGCGCAGCGCAGCCATGCAAGTAGGCGACACGCTCAGCAGTATAGGATTTGATGCCGCCTATACAAGTCCCCTGCAACGAGCCAAAGAAACAGCCGAAATCATCCTGTCGCGCTTGACAAATCCGCCACAACTCCAGCCAACTGATAAATTGATGGAAATCGATTTGCCATTGTGGGAAGGAATGCTGCGCCAAGATGCGATCGACCAATTCCCCGAAGCATATCAGCAGTGGCAAAAACAGCCAGACAAATTTTCGATGAAACTGCCATCTGCTGACGGAGAAATCGAACACTTCCCAGTATTAGCCGTTTTTGCTAGCGCCCGCAACTTTTGGAAAGAACTTTTATCGCGCCACCGGGACGGCACAATTCTAGTAGTAGGTCACAACGGAATCAACCGCGCGCTCATCGCTACAGCGTCGGAAATTTCCCCAGATTATTACCAATCAATTCAACAGTCAAATTGCGGAATTAGCGTCATTAATTTTGGAAATTCCCCGATTACCAGCGACGAAAAAACAGAGCCAAAACAAAAAATAGCAGTTCAATTAGAATCGCTGAATTTAACAGCCCATACGGGAGAAATCTTCCCAAAACCGAGAGACGGACACCGAGGCCCGCGCTTGTTGCTGGTACGTCACGGCGAAACAGATTGGAATAAAGCAGGTAAATTTCAGGGTCAAATTGACGTACCTCTCAACGACAACGGCCGCGAACAATCCCGGCGGGCGGCAGAATTTCTCAAGGACGTAAAATTAGATTTTGCCATCAGCAGTTCCATGCTGCGCCCGAAAGAAACTGCGGAAATTATTCTCAAACATCACACCGATTTGCAACTAGAACTCCGCGACGAATTGAGAGAAATCAGCCACGGACTTTGGGAAGGAAAATTTGAATCAGAAATAGAACAATCCTATCCGGGTTTGCTGGAAGAATGGAAAACATCTCCTGAAACAGTGCAAATGCCCGAGGGAGAAAATTTGCAGGAAGTTTGGACTAGGGCGATCGCAGCTTGGCGAGAAATAGTACAATCAGTTTCTGGTACTGGAATTGTGGTTGCTCACGACGCCATCAACAAAGCAATTCTTTGCCACCTATTCGGTTTAGAACCAGAACATTTCTGGAAATTCAAACAAGGAAACGGAGCAGTTAGCGTCATTGACTATCCCCACGGCCCCGATGGTTTACCAGTATTGCAAGCGATGAACGTCACAACTCATTTGAGCGGCAGCGTTTTCGACCAAACAGCCGCCGGAGCACTGTAATTAGGTTTGTAGTGAGGACTTCAGTCCTGATCAAAATCAGAGGACTGAAGTCCTCACTACAAACAGCAAATAAGTTTGTAGTAAGGACTTCAGTCCTCATCGAAACCAGAGGACTGAAGTCCTCACTACAAACCTTATAAGGGTTATTTTACCCGACATGATATAAGTTTTGAAATGTTTGAGTTTTTATGTGTGAATTTTAATTTATGAGCCGCGAACTGCTACAAAATGTACGAGTCCTAGATCCAATTTCAGAGACCGATCGCATCGCTGATATTCTAATTACCGAAGGCCAAATCGCAGCCATTGCCGAAAAAATTACCGAGTTTCCCGCTGACACAGAAGTCCGGGATTGCCAGGGACTGATTTTGGGGCCCGGATTAACTGATATTTACAGTCATAGCGGAGAACCGGGTTTTGAGGAGCGCGAAACCCTGGAATCCTTGATACAGGCGGCGGCGGCTGGCGGTTTTACCCGAGTAGCGATTTTGCCCGATACGTCGCCGCCTGTTGACAATTTGGCCGGTTTGGCTTTGTTGCAGCAACATATCCGCAATTTGCCGATCGGACTTCCCAGTTTGTATTTTTGGGGCGCGCTGACAGCGGGCGTTAAAGGTCAGCAGATGGCAGAGTTGGGCGAGCTGGCCTCCCCTGCGATAGTTGGGTTTGCGGACGGTTTGCCGCTGTCTAATCCGGCTCTGGTGAGGCGTTTGCTGGAGTATATCCAGCCTTTGGGCAAGTCGGTGGCTTTGTGGCCGTGCGATCGAACTTTGGCCGGAAATGGCGCGGCGAGGGAAGGTGCGGTGTCGGTACGCTTGGGTTTACCAGGAATTCCGGCGAGTGCAGAAACTGCGGCTTTGGCGGCAATCCTGGAGTTGGTGGCATCTGCGGGGACTCCGGTTCACATTATGCGCGTTTCTTGTGCCCGCAGCGTGGAATTGATTCGAGATGCGAAGGTGCGGGGTTTACCCGTGACTGCGAGTGTGACTTGGATGCACTTGCTGTTGAATGTTGGGGCAATTTCAGGCAACTCTCAAGATTCCGGCAAAAATGCTCTGACTGCTTCGTTTCCTTACGATCCGAATTTACGTCTAGAACCGCCGTTAGGTAATCTGAGCGACCAATTAGCGCTGATTCAAGCTGTGAAAGATGGCGTAATCGATGCGATCGCGATCGACCACAACCCGCATACTTATGAGGAGAAAACCGTTGCTTTTGCTGATAGTCCGCCCGGGGCGATCGGCTTGGAATTAGCTTTGCCTTTGCTGTGGCACGGATTGGTAGAAACTGGCAAATTTTCGGCTTTGGAACTGTGGCGAGTTTTGAGTACAGGGCCGGCCGTTTGTCTGGGACAAACCCCCGCCACGGTTGCACCGGGTATCTCTGCTGAGCTGATTTTGTTCGACCCGCAAATGAGTTGGACTGTTGATAGGCATAGTCTGAAGTCGCGATCGGCAAATACGCCTTGGTTGGGACAACAACTAGCGGGAAAGGTTGTGCAGACTTGGATTTATTGATTGTGGGAATTGGGATTTATTTAACGAACCGCGAAGGCGCTTTAGGCGAAGCCGCGCGTCAGCGCTAGGGCGCTAAGGAAGAGAAAGAAGATCGAGAAGAAGAGCGATAATTTGGTAACAGGAAGCTTTTTATCAGGCAGGGTAAATACATGATTGCTGTTGTTCCTTCGTGGAATTCCCCACCGCAAAACCTCACATTGGATCTGGGCTCCATTCATGTTTGGCGCGTATCTCTGGCTCAAACGCCGTCTTGCTTGCAGAGTTTACAACAGACTTTCTCTACCGACGAGCGCACAAAAGCTGAGGCTTTTCGGTTTCCAAAAGATCGATCGCAATTTATCGTGAGTCGCGGCGCGTTGAGGGCAATTCTGAGTCGCTATCTTAACCTACATCCTCGCATTTTGTGCTTTGACTACAATCCCTACGGCAAACCCTCTCTCATCGCCGCCCAAGGTGGAAATATCCTGCGTTTCAATTTGTCTCACTCTCGGGGAATGGCTCTAATTGCTATTACTAAAAATCGAGAGATTGGTGTCGATATTGAAGGCATAAATCCAAAATTTTCTTGTCTAGAAATTGCTGAAAAGTTTTTTTCACCCTTAGAAAACTCTGTACTACGTTCGCTTCCAGATCATCTCCAACCCACAGCTTTTTTTACCTGCTGGACTCGTAAAGAAGCCTATATCAAGGCAGTGGGCAAAGGACTTTCTATTCCTTTAAATGGGTTTGATGTGAGCCTCGCACCAGGAGAACCAGCAGCGCTTTTAAATGTTGAAGAAAACCCCGAAGAAGCATCAAGATGGTCTTTAATTGAATTAATTCCCAGTTCAGATATGGTGGCCGCTGTTGCGGTTGAACTCTGTTGCTGGAAACTGCATTGTTGGGAGTGGAGAGGGGAGTTTTGAGTTATGGTTCGCAGCAAGGACTTTATACTAAACCCGGCTTAAATATCCTCTTTATCTCTTAGTCTCGCGTTGCGCGGACTTCGTTTGACCAGGAGCGGTTTCAACCGCCGAATCATCTGTATTAAATATAATTTGATCGACTTTGAGGCAATATTACCTGCATTTCCTGACAGCGTTCCAGATAATTTTTCGCCACCTTATCCAGGGGATTCTTTCGCACGCAATCAGCAAATAGTTCTGCTGCTGCTTGATGTTTAGCAGCAGCGTAGTTGTATAGTGCTTCTAAAAATATGGGCAAAGTTGTTAGCTTACCTTCTTTCACTGCTGGTACATCGGCATCAAATACTTCATAAATAGTCACCAAATTAGATTTTCCTTTGACTCGAACACAGCCGATATTTCGGATTGCGTAACTTGCACTATCGCTCAACTCAAAAAAAGTTTTTTCAGTAATCAACATCGACACCCCATAAGTTTTAGTCAAGCTTTCCACCCGCGAGGCTAAATTCACCGCGTCGCCAATCACTGTACTGTCCATCCTGTTAGTTGACCCAACTGTTCCTAACATCAATGAACCCGTATTGATGCCAATCCCAATTTTAATAGGTGCGTAGCTGCGACTAATGCGATGTTGATTGTATTCGTCGAGACTTTTCAGCATAGAAATTCCAGCCTTGACTGCATCGTCTGCACTGTAGCCGAACAAAGCCATAATTGCATCACCAATATATTTATCAATAAAGCCGTAATTTTTAATAATGCTTGGCTCCATTATACTCAAATAGGAATTAATAAAATTGAAATTTTGTTGAGGTGTCATGCTCTCAGAAAGAGTCGTAAAATCCCGAATATCGGAAAACAATATTGACATTTCCTTTTCCACGCTGTCGCCGAGTCGAACGTCGCTCAAGCTATTGTGGCTTAGTAGCGAGACAAATTCATTTGGCACAAAGCGCTTAGCAGCTTCTGTTAATTTTAATTACTGTGATAAAGCAAATTCTAACTTCTGATTGATTTTCCGAAGTTCGGCATTTTGTTCTGCTAGTTTTTTATCCTGACTGTAGCTATGGACGGCTTCTATCACAGTCAATTTCAAGTCTTCACTTTGCCAAGGTTTACCGATATAGCGGTAGAGTTTGGAGTGTTTGATGGCATTTCCTACCGCCTCAATAGTTGCCTGACCAGTCAGCATCACCTTGAGAGTTTTGGGAGAAAGTTCGTGAACTAGCCGCAACAATTCATCTCCTTTCATATCAGGCATCACGTAATCAGAGATAATTAAAGGGATTTCATAGCCATCTTCGATCAATTCAGCAATTAACTCTAAGGCATCTTTACCTCCTTCGGCAATTTCGATCCGATAAGTATTGCCTAAAGCATCTTTTAATTCAGTTTTCAGACTTTTTAGAATAGTTTTTTCATCGTCAACGCAAATAATCACTTGTTTGGTCATAGCGATAAGGCCGTTTTAATGGTTTCGATCAACTCTGATTCTGACCAAGGTTTCTGCAAGCACCGATGGAGGTTGGCTTCGTCAAACGCCCTGTTCACGGCTGCTTCATCGGCTTGACCTGTCAGCATAATCTTTACTATGTTCGGAAATTTTTGATGAACCCGAACCAGAAATTCATCTCCTTTCATTCCTGGCATTAACCAATCTGATACAATCAAGATCAGCGAAATTTCATTGTCATTCAATTCATCAATTAACTCTAAAGCATCGGCGGCACTTTCCGCCATTTCATAAACATAAGCATTCCCAAAAGCTGATTTAAGTTGGGTTTTGAGGCTTTTTAAAACTACTTTTTCGTCGTCAACGCACAGGATAATTGGTTTAGACATTTTTGCTAGCTTAAGTAATTGTTTGCGGAATATTTATACCAATTGTTTATCAGGCTGCATACAATCGGATCCCCCCTTCTTAAGGGGGGGACAAGATTCCGATCAAAGTCCCCCTTCTTAAGGAAGATTTAGGGGGATCGAAATATGTGCAACGACCCATTAAATTGGTATTACAGGCAGAGCAACCGTAAAGGTAGTTTTGCCGGGAACTGATGCAACTTCTATTTTACCGCGATGTTTGTCAATAATCTTTCTGACGATATCGAGGCCCAGACCGCTGCCTTCTCCGGGGGGTTTAGTTGTGAAAAAGGGAGCGAATATTTTGGGCATGACTTCTGGCGAAATTCCTTTGCCACTATCAGTAACGCTGACTTTGATATAGTTGCCTTCCAGAACGATATCTAGGGTTAATGTGCCTTGATTGTCCATCGCTTGTAGGGCGTTGTGTATTAGATTTGTCCATACCTGATTTAGTTAGTCTACATAACACATTATGGGGGGAATTTCTGAGAAATTGCGGTGCACTTCTACGCCGTGTTTGAGGTTATTTTGATACAGGGTGAGTACGGTTTCTATGCCTTCTGTTATATTAGATTGAATCATTGCTTCTGATGAGTCGTAACGGGCATAGGTTTTCAGGGCGAAGACGACTTTAGAAGCCCGATCGGCTGCGGTGTTAATTATTTGGGTTCCTCGCTGGATTTCGGAGAGTTTGTAAGCTATTTCTAAGATACGATCGCGATCGACGTTTTGCAGCAGAGATAAAAAGTCGTCGGCCTCGTAAATCCCCATATCCACCAAGGTGTCGGCGATATCATCCGCTTCATCAATGTCTTCATCTTCGAGTTGACTAATTAAAACCCGCTTTAACTTCCTTTCTTCTTTCGCTGTTAAAGTCATATCTTTTTGTAGCGAACGATACATTAATTCGCCAAAATTTTCCGATTCGGCGGGGGAAAACGACTGAAAAAGTGAGGGTAATTGGGTGAGAGTTTGGCCCAAAAATTTAGTCATATTTCCAGCGCTCGATCGAATCGCACCCAGCGGAGTATTCAATTCGTGAGCAACTCCGGCGACTAATTGACCTAAAGCCGCCATTTTTTCCGATTGAATCAGCTCATCCTGAGTGGTTTGCAGGTTTTCTAACGCTGTTTTGAGTTCTTGCGTTCTTTCGGCGACTTGAACTTCGAGAGTGCGGTTGTATTCTGCTACCAATTTTTCGGCTTCTTTGCGTTGAGTGATGTCCGCAAAAGCTGCGATCGCATAACTCACCTTCCCTTTATCATCATAGATGGGCGTTCCCCAAACCTCGATCGGAATAATCCTGTCTGGCTGGCGAATTTCCATATCATCAACGTTAACGCTAGCCCCTTTAAAAGCATTGATAATCGGATCTTTTTCAGCGGGATAAACTTCGTTGCTACCGGCCAGATAAGCTTGATAAGTCTCGCGAATTTCCTCAGAAGTAGTAGGGATGATACCTTTACCTAATAAATCCTGGGCGCGAGAATTAACATAGTAAGGTTTGCCGCTAGAATCGGCGACAAATATCCCAACGGGGACGGCTTCTAAAATTTGGTTTAGCCTGCTTTCACTCTCAGATAATTCGGCATTCAAAGCTTGCATTTCTGTGAAGGATACTTGTAGTTGCGCCGCCATACTATTAAATGAGTTTGCAAGTTCCCCGACTTCATCGTCGCGGTTAATTATGACACTTTTTCCCCATTCACCTTGAGCAATATTTTTCGCAGCATCGTTCAAAGATAAAATCGGTTTTGTCACCCATCTCGCCGTAATAACACCGACAATTATCGCCCCAATTAAAGCAGTAGCACACAACAAAATTGTCGTAGTATTGTTGGCATTAATTTGTGCCATAAAATCCGCTTCGGGCACAACCACTACAATCAACCAATCCAATCCTTTGTCATCTTGCCAAGGCAGAACTTGTAAAAATTGTTTTTTACCCAGAATATCAAATTCTAGCGACTGCGAATTTTTCAGAGATTTGAACTCGTTAAAATTGGCTGCTAAATATTTTGCTGTGGTTTTTGTAAAAGTATTTTTACTGTCAATTGCTTTAACTTGTTCTGCGCCGTAGTCTTTTTTTACGGTGTGATACGGTTTTTCTCCTGTCGAAGTTGCGACCAACATTCCCGATCGCTCGATAATAAAAACTTGTCCAGTTTCGCCGATTCTCAAGCTTTGTAAGAACTTGCCAATGGTGGATAAATTAATATTAGTTAATAGCACCCCTTGCAGTTTTCCTTGTCTGTCGTAGAAAGGCATAGATGCGCCGAGATAAGCAGTAATCCCCGCCGTATTGGGATAAATCTGGCTCCAGGTGAGTTTGCCAGCAGCTACCGCAGCTTTGTACCACGGGCGAGTACGCGGGTCAAAATTAGTTTTGTTGTTTAATAATTTGTCGATTTCGCCGGATTCTTTGGTAGAATAGGTGCGAAAATCATAGTTGCTTGCTGCTGTCGATACTCTCAAAGTCAGGGAGCCGTTGTCGATCCTTTCTGCTCCCAAGTTGTCTCTTTGTTCTAACCCTAAACCCGTAAAAGTGAGCGTGTCAAATATCTGAAGCTGCCGCCAAAAATGACGCTGTAAAATAGGTAAATCTTGCAGGTTCAGGGTTCCGAGTTCGATCGCCGCAGCATTGATCTCGTTGACCTGATGGGGCACAGTCAGGTAAGTACCCAGATTCTGTTCGACGCGGCTGCCTACTTCTGCCATTAGTCGATCGGCAATTTCGTTGACTGCCTTTTGTCCGTTTTTAAATGAGAGATATCCTACCAGTCCCACCGTCGCGAAAATTTGTAAGACGAAGGGAACTATCAAAACTGTTCGCAGGGTTCGGGAGCGAGCAGTTGTTGTTGCTAATCTGCCAGTAGATTTAGTGTTGTTCACAACTTTGGTTTTTGATAATATAATTAGGGTCGGGGAATTTTTTAGTTAAAAACTACTGATATCATGTCCGGTCGATCGACCACAATAAAATTGGTTGGTAGTGAGGAATAAAGTCATCGGATTTTTGAAGGACTAAAGTTCTCACTACAAACACCTTTTGCACTAAAATTTAAACTAAGTCAGCGGCTGCGAATTCACCCGCCGAATTGCCACCACCGCAGGTTGAGGCGGATTGTTAACTTTTTTCCCCGGCCAATTAGAGCCGACAGGCACTTTTCGAGTCTGCATAAACTCCTTCCCATCAATAGTTTTCATGGCAAACTTGCGACTGTCTGCTGCCATATCCTTCCGCATCCCGTTGACTTCTCCCGGATGCTGAATCGCCAAAAACAAAGTCTTTTCATCCTCAGTAAAAAACGGCCCAGTAGTCTCGCACTCCATCGGCCCAATTCCAAACAAGAAAGCCTCCCCAGCACTCGGGCCAGAAGTCGGCAAAAACCAGATTGCATTATTGCCGTACAAACCGCGCAAACTAGACTGGCTAATGAGTTTCCCATCCTTATCAATTCTACCAGCAGCAACTGCCCCATTTAGTTTGTCAGAAGATATATCATTAACCATCCAAACATTGCCACTCTTGTCAATTACCAAATTATCTGGATTAGCAAAACCCAAGCCGCCCTCAGCCGGTTCGCCGCCCGTCGCAAACATTTTCCACTGGAAACTCATTGCAGACGGCTCGTTACCATCTTCAATTAAGCGCATAATCCACCCATATTCGTAAGGTTTGCCGTCCTTGCCTTGAAAAATTCGCAAATCCGGCCCGCCGTCGCTGTCGCTTGCAGAACCGGAAGTAAAGGTGATGTAGAGAGAGCCGTCAGGAGCAATTTCGGTATCTTCGGGACGAGCAGTGCAAGTCGCTCCTGCTGCGCTGGCGGCATAATGAGCATCGATTAAAATGGCGCCTTGTTTTTCATTTTCCGTGCCTTCGTAGAGGTCATCTAAAGTCTTAAACTTCTTCTTGAAAGCAACTACTTCTGCATCTTTTCCTACTTTGAAAAAACCGCCTTCGGGCCGCTGTGGCAAGTTAATTATTCCGCCCGCGTGAACTGTAGGCAAATCTGGATTGACAGGGGTGTCAGTTGTTAATGCAATCCACTTACCAGTGCCATCAGCATTGAACTTAGCAGCATAAAGCATTCCGTCTGTCAATAGCTTAGAATTAGCTTTATCCTTGGGGTCTTTAACTGCGTTTTTGCTGACGAATTTGTAAATATGTCCGCTGCGTCGATCGCACCCAGAGTAAAATGCTAAAGGTTTGCCCGCAACCACTCGAATACCGACGGCTTCGTGGCGGTAGCGTCCCAGCCAAGTGTGTTTAGTGCCGTAGTCGATCGGGTTAGCGGGGTCTACTTCTACCATCCAGCCATATTTATTCCCCGCCAAGCCGAACACATTACCCAAACCGCCAATTTCTTCAGCATCAATGTAGAAATTTTTCTTGCTTGGATCGAAAGATGTACCGTCTGCAAATACAGGTTCCGGCACGAAATTCTGGATGTTTTCTTCAGCACTAAAAACTGTTCCCCAAGGCGTAGTCCCGCCCGCACAGTTATTAAAAGTGCCGATAATTTTGTCGCCCAATTTGTCGAGGTAGCCTTTACCTTTTTTGTTGAATACAGCTACCGCTGGGCCGGTGGATTTCAGGTAGTGCCCGTCTTCTAGACCGGAAATGCCTGTAATTCGGCGATCGGCTGGAGAATTGGTTCTTACCCATTTGCCGTCATCATTCCTGAACACAGAAATTACCCCAATTCCCACGTCAATTAATGCTGCTTTCGATACTTCCCGCACCATTTTTTTGATTGGGTCTTTTTGCGGCATAGGAAACACATTAATTCCGGCTTTTCCTACGGATCTAACTGCTTCTTCTAGCTTGGCAAAAGGCAAAGATTTGCCAATAACTTTTTGATAAGTTTGAATCCAAGGTTTGGCACTGATATACTCGAAATTAACTGTCAACAATCCCTCATCTTTGCCTGTTTCTACAAAAGAGAGATAGTCATTGTTGTAGCCAAAGTGAGAATCGCCCACTTTGTCTCCCCAAGCAGCTATGATATCGTAGGTAAAGCCTTCTGGAAGTACGAGGTCGTCTGCTACTTCGTAAGCGCTGTAAGCTTGCTGCTGAGCGGACGCGGTGCTAATTTGGATTAATTGTCCGGTTTCTGCTATGGTGCTGCTAGTTGGCAAAGGTATCGGCCCTTTGACTGGTTTGAAGTTTATGCCTCCTGGAATATTCGCAGTATCCTTCGCAGGATTAACAGCATCTGGGAAGGGCATGACAATTTTTTGTTGGCAAGAATTGAGTGCAATACTACCTGCTGTTGCACCGAAGAAAAGTAGGAATTCTCGACGTTTGATAGTCATAGGTAAAAAATTGGTTAACGACTGAGCATCCGCAGACTCAAAACTAATTGATTGTAAGTTTTTTGGAAATCTTGGGGTGAGAAATGTCTCTTTGGTTTCTCTACGGGGTCAATTCCCCCGATCGCGCTCAAACCCCAATCTCTCACCTTTTGTAACACAAGTCGCTAGGCTTAAGTATATATCCCGATTGTTGGAGAGTCGATCGTACCCAAAATCTCCGTAAAAATAACTAGACTAGATGTTTAGTGTTGTATTATTATCTTAGTTAATTGCGCCGAACTTACTTAACATTGTCAGATGCGCAATGGACGCCAAAGCTGGAATTGATATCAAATCCGTTTGCATCGGAATGATATAAACGGAGGAGACGGAGGAGACGGAGGAGACGGCAGTGCCGTGTCCCTACCGCAATCAATTGTAGGGACGCGGCACGTGCAGTCTTCTCTATATTATTTTCCGGCGCAGCCGGAATTGATATGACTAGCATTACGCACCCTACACAACTACACATACAAATAAGGACACAACATTGTTGTGTCCCTACGTGATATTCCTCTGCAACTTGCACCCCTAAAACTAATCTAAAAATTCAACCAAATCGATAGCCAAACCCCCGTACAGTAATAATGTATTCCGGTTGGCCCGGATCGATTTCCAACTTTTCGCGCAGCCAGCGGATGTGAACATCAACTGTTTTGCTGTCTCCGATAAAATCTTGACCCCAAATTTTTTCCAGCAACTGATCGCGAGACCAAACTCGCCGGGGATTACTCATAAATAGTTCTAGTAAGCGAAACTGTTTAGGAGAAAATTTTACTTCAATGCCGCGAACCAACACGCGGCATTCTTCAGGATACAGAGTTATGCTCTTATATTGCAGCATCACCGGTTGCGACAACTGACCGAGGCGCTGGCGCCGCATTAGGGCCCGACAGCGAGCGATAAACTCCCGCATTCCAAAAGGCTTGGTCAGATAATCATCCGATCCGGCTTCTAGATAAAAAGCGCAATTATTGGCACTTCCTCTAGCACCAATAATCAAAATAGGTACGGGATTTCCTTGATGCCGTAACATTCGACACAGATCCAAACCGTTGATTGAATCCATAATTAACAGGTTAAACCCAAATTCGCCGTGGTACGACGAAGGAATCTGCACAGAAGGCAGAGCGTTGCGCCCGTCGCTAGTAACCACCACCTCATAGCCCTGTTCTTTCAGGGCTAAAGCTAGCATTTCCCGCAACAGGTCTTCACCTTCCAATAACAAGATGCGGCCGGCTGGTCCAATAGCCAGCCTTGAAGGACATTCGCTTAATTCAGCAGAAAACATAAATATCAATGGGAGTTTGTTTGTTTGTAGCTAGCGGGAGGTGCCTTCTTCAGTAGCTGAAGCACTCTCGCGCGGCGATCGCTTGTACGACGATCGCCTGTTTGATCGCTTATAATCCTTCGCCAGTCCATCCAACAGACACGCGCTCGACTCTTTCTACTTGCTCGTACAAGAAATGTAGCCGTTGAGCAGTTGCGATAGCTGCGCTGTCTGCCTGCGTCCAAGCGTCAGAAGCCTAGTCATTTTTAGGGGTTGGTGTTAATTTCATAAAACACTGCCCGCCGTTAATTGACCAGGTAACACCCAATATATAGGGATATGGGTTTATCGTACTTGCAAAAGGTTATTAAAAGGTAAAGTTTTAGTAAAGAAATAGTTAAATTATTAAAGCTATGTAATGTTAGTTTTAAAGTTTAACCGAACTCTACAGCTTTGTTGGAAGATACGATACCGATCGGACATACGCTCTGAAATCGGGCTTCTCTAAAAATATCGGGCCAAGGTAACAATAAATCTAGGTATGATTTTTTGAGAATAGTGCGTCGTCGGTTGAATCTTGGCGGTCGATCGCCCTACAACTGACTTATTCCCGCTACGATCGAACTTACAAGTAAAAATTCTCTAAACTGCCTATAATGTTGCTGCATTTGAGTACCTGGCCCGAGGTAGAAGCTTATCTAGAAAGTTCCCGAGGCATAATTATCCCGATCGGCTCAACGGAACAGCACGGGCCCACCGGCTTAATCGGCACTGACGCCATTGCTGCTGAGGCGATCGCCCGCAGTGTCGGCGAAGCAGCCAATGCCTTAATCGGCCCGACAATTAATGTAGGCATGGCCTTGCACCATACCAGCTTTCCCGGCAGCATCAGCCTGCGACCGCAGACGCTGATCCTGGTGATTAGGGATTATATCACATCTCTAGCAAAAGCGGGATTTGAGAAATATTTCTTCATCAACGGTCACGGTGGCAACATTGCCACGATGAAAGCAGCATTTGCTGAGACTTATGCACATTTATCGGATTTGAATATCCCGAATTGCGATCGAATCCAGTGTCAAATCGGCAACTGGTTCATGTGCGGTTCAGTCTACAAACTCGCAAAAGAATTGTACGGAAACCAAGAAGGTTCCCACGCCACCCCCAGCGAAATCGCCTTAACCCAGTACCTTTATCCAGAAGCCATCAAGCAAGCACCGCTTTCGGAGGAAGTTGCTTCCGGGTACAAAATTTACAGTGCTGCTGACTTCCGACGCCGATTTCCCGACGGGAGAATGGGTTCAAATCCGGCCTTAGCAACTCCCGAACACGGGCAGCAGTTTTATGAATTAGCAGTCAAAGAATTGACTAATAATTATTTGGAATTTTTGAGCTCCGATTGACGTTTTTTCGGCTCGTTATATCATTCCGGCGCAGCCAGAATTGATATAACTCGAAATTGGGACACGGCAGTAAATCAGGACACGGCAGTGCCGTTTCCCTACCATTAATTTGGCGTAGGGACACGGCACTGCCGTCTCCTCTATATCATTCCGGTTCTATCGAAATTAATATAACGAGCTGAAATCAGGACACGGCAGTGCCGTTTCCCTACCATTAATCTGGCGTAGGGACAGGGCACTGCCGTGTCCTCTATATTATTTCGGCGCAGGTAACTCGTTTTAGGCGGCTTCGGCTTCGGCTTCGGCTTCGGCTTCGGCTTCAGGTGCATCTGGCACATCTTGCTTGATCGTCAAATAGCGAATCACTTCTTCGCTCAAACGCATCGCGCGTTCCATTGGAAAAATTGCAGCGCCCGGAGCTGTATAGTTCATTTGAACGTATACTCCGTCGCGGTGCTTGCCGATTTCGTAAGCCAAACGGCGCTTGCCGCGGTGCTGAGTTTCGATATTTTCAGCACCTTGATCGCGCAAAATTGTTTGATATTTCGCGATCGCCTGGTCAGTCATTTCTTCACCCAAATCAGGGCGTAGAATGTACATTGTTTCGTAAATAAACGGTTTCATGGCAATAATCCCTTATGGACAAACAAGGCTTCTCACGAAGCAAGGACTTATTATCATATCCCAACAATGAACAATCTCAAAACTAAAAAATCAAATTCCCCAAACAACACTCCCTCGCGGTGGAGGACGCTGTGGATGTATGGGATGATGAGTGCGATCGCACTCATGATGCTTTTCCCCCTGCTGTGGCTGCTCAGCACCTCCCTCAAATCCTCCAGCGAAAACATCTTTCAATTTCCCCCGCAACTGTGGCCGCAACAGCCAACCCTCGAAAACTTCATCAAAGTTTGGCAAACCAACCCCTTCGGCCGCTACCTGTTCAACAGCAGCCTGATTGCCGGCCTCACAGTTAGCATCAACGTCCTGTTTTGCGCCCTCGCCGCTTACCCCTTAGCCCGACTCAACTTTCGCGGGCGCGAAGCTATCTTAATTGCGATCGTTTCCACAATCATGATTCCCTTCCAAATCGTGATGATTCCCCTGTACGTATTGACGGTACAACTCGGATTAAAAAACAGTTATTTAGGCGTCATCTTTCCCGGATTAGCATCAGCCTTCGGCATATTTTTATTGCGGCAAGCATTCCTCGCAGTTCCCAAAGAATTAGAAGAAGCCGCCCGCATCGACGGCTGTAGCGAATTAGGCATTTGGTGGCACGTCATGATTCCAGCAATTAAGCCGGCTTTAGTCACTTTAGGAATTTTCGTATTTATCGGTTCTTGGAGCGATTTTCTGTGGCCACTGCTAGTTTTAGACAGACCGGAATATTACACTTTGCCTCTAGGTGTTGCCAATTTAGCAGGGACATTTTCCTTGGATTGGCGTTTAGTTGCGGCGGGTTCGATCATTTCTATTATTCCAGTTTTAGGACTGTTTTTGGTATTGCAAAAATACATTGTGCCAACCGAAACTGCCGCCGGAGTCAAGGGATAATATCAACATCAAAAATCTGCGTTAATCCGCGTTAATCTGCGGTTAAAAATTCCCATCTTTTCAACTCAAAACTCACAAAATTTATTTGCCGTGTACGAACTGCCAGAGATCCGTGGGATTGTTGACCGCGCTGCTGTCATAGATACGATCGTAGCATTTGCCAATGCGTTCGATGCCCAAGACTGGCAAAAAGTGAGATCGCGCCTAGCCGACGAAATAGATATCGACTATTCAGAATTCAGGAGTGAAACTCCCAGACGAGTAACCGCAGAAGAATATATAAAACAGCGGGTAGAAAATCTTGCGGGTTTACGAACGCTGCACGTCAGCACTAATCACGAAGTAACTATTAACAATAATACTGCCGAATGCCAGTCTGCATACCAAATTTATCGACTTGACCCGACTCGCGAATCACAGAATCGGCTGGATACAGCAGGAAACTATTTTCACTCTTTGATTCAAAAAACAGACAGACTGTGGCTAATCGCAGGAATCAAGCAAACTGTGGTGATTGTCAGCGGCAATCCTCAAATTCATGGTGCCCTGCGCGGTACATATTAAAGCTCGATCGTCTCAAAACTAAAGGACTAAAGTCCTGACTAAGAACCTATTCAACGTTTGTAGTGAGGACTTTAGTCCTTCTTAAGATTAGAGGACTAAAGTCCTCACTACAAACATTATATAGGTTATTTTACCTAATTTGATACAAGTCCTGAACTCAAAAATCTAAACCTGATCTCTACCTCGGAGTAAAAACAGCACTAGGATAAGCAATCCGTTTATGATTGAACTGTTCCCAAACTCGGACAAAAATCTCCGCAATTAGAGACATATCCTCCCGAGTCAAACCCGAATCAATCAACTGATTATCCTGCCAGCGAGCGCGCAAAATCCGATTGACCATATTCAAAGCTTCCTCATGAGTAGCATCCTTGAGCGATCGCAAAGCAGCCTCGCAAGAATCCGCCAACATCAAAATCCCGGTTTCCCGCGACTGCGGAATCGGCCCGTCGTAGCGAAAATCCTCCTCCCTCACTTCCCGACTTTCGATGATTAACTTTGAATTATCGGCATCTGCTAAAGTAATGTTTAAACCTTCTGCTTCTTTTGCCACAATTTGCAGTGCTTGGTGGTAGAAATAAGCAATTAACATGGTACCTTGGTGCTCAGGAATAAAAGCCTGAATCGCCTTCGGCAATCGATGCTTGCGCGCCATTACCAACCCCACGCTAACGTGCTTTTTAATAATCTCGGCACTCGCCCAAGGGTCATTAATTTCATCGTGTTTGTTGCCTCCGCCCATTTGATTTTCGCAAAATCCCAGCGGGTCGTGCATTTTTCCAATATCGTGGTAAAGTGTCCCAGCCCTGACTAGCTCAACATTGCAGCCGAGTTCCCGGGCCGCCGCCTCCGCCAAACTAGCCACAAACAGCGTGTGCTGAAAAGTGCCTGGAACCTCGGCTGCCAACCTCTTCAATAGCGGGCGGTTGGGATTGGCAAGTTCTGCCAGCCGGATTGGGGTGATCAGGTCAAAAACGTGTTCCAAATAAGGGCTGATGCCGATCGCCACAACGCTCCAAGCCAAACCGGCCAAACTTTGCGCCCCCACCGTACCGAGAACTACGTACCAAATCGCACCAGTAGCCGCGCTGGCGATCAGAGTCCCCACCAAGTACACGGTACCCTGAGTCAAGCCGACACCCACGCCCAAAAGAGCCAATTCCTCGCGCGATCGCAGCCGCCCAGCCATAAAAGCGCCCAGCAATCCCCCCGCCGCGCTAGCCACCAAATGAATCAACTCTATATTCAAGCCAACGGGCAGCAGCGCCGACAGCAGTCCCACCACAGTCACTCCCACCGCCGAACCGTAGAAGCCGCCAGCTAAAATCCCGATCGCGGGCAAACTCGTCCAAGGCAGCCCCAAACTCACCAGCACCGGCGCGCTCAAAGTCAGCAGCAGCAACAGCAAATGATCTCGTCGGCGCAAGCGGTAGTGTCTTTCTACCAGCAGGACGATCGCAATTGCGCCACCGACTAAACACACAAAACCCGCCAGCCCCAGCCAATTCACCCCCCGTCGGCTCAAACCAAAATAGTCCAGCAACACGAAATCTTGCTGCGCGATTTCTTTTCCCTCTGCAACAATTATCTCGCCCTGTTGTACTGCGATCATTACCGGTTTCACCTTTTGCGCAGCCAATTCAGCTAGCTGTTTGGTTTCCTCGGGATCTCTCACCAAATTGGGCTGCAAAATCGCACTTAAACCCTCAACCGCCAAAGCTTGGGACTCTAACGGCACTACAGACGCCACTTGCAGCTTCACAGCTTCTTTCAAAATCTCTTTTGGCAACCCCTGCGGGATACCTTGAGTCAGGATCATTTTTGCTGCCCGACTCATACCCGTTTGGGTTTCTTGCCAAGCTGCATCCTCTAAGTCAAACAGCGAAGTATCGTAAATTAGTCCGACTCCAGAAACCGCAGGTTTTTCCAGCGCCTCCAAAGCATTGAGATAGCGCCGGCGAGCCGAGTCTATACTGTCTGTGAGGCTTTGAAACTCTGAAGAAGAAACCGATCGCTTGTAAGCTTGCAGTTGGGCGATCGCATCCTGCTGAGACTTGCGATCTGTCGGTGCATCATTTGCGGGGGAATCCAAATTCAACCGCTCGGAAGTTGCACTATTGTCTCCCGCTTGTGCCAAGATCGATCGCCACTCCCACTCTGGAGTGCCCCGCAAGTAAAGCTGAGCCGCATTTGACAGCGCCTGCTGGCTCGCAAACGGAAACGGGCCAACCGCCCGCCGCAGTTCGTTCCCATGTTGCCAAAATTGTTGCAATTCTCGATCGATTTGTTGATCGACCGTACGATCGAGCATTAATATCGCTACAGCCCCGCTCCGCGCTGCTTTCCGCTGTTCTTCAGTAGTTTTATAATCGGGGATGCTAACACTCTTCGGAGCCTTAATCGTCTGAGGAGCTTTCGTCCCCACATCCAGTTTCGGCTGGTTGTAGAAGCGGTGGCCCAGAGTGCTGCTGAGGGAAACTACCGCTACGAAAAGCAACATAGGGGAACGAGCTTGATTTTTGAGGCTTGAAGAAGAAGTCTTAGTTTTAAATCTAATAAAAGTCTCGGGTAGAGCCAATTTCTTGGCCGACAAACGGCTCAGGAGAGACCCGCCTGGGCGAGCCGGATCTGAAGAGCTGCCGCCATTTTGCACTTTAGCAATATGTTGGCGTAGCGAGCGCGCAGCCCCTAGCTGCTCAATCTGCCGCATCAATGAGGAGAGCGTATTCATTTGTGTCGAAAATATATCACTGTTATTCAGCAGATGAGTCAGAAATTCTGACTGTGCACCTTGATTGAGTTTATCCGAACAATCGTCCCCGAATACTTAACTGCGCAGGCTACTTTACCTGACTCTCGCCAGCAGTTGAGTTTCCTGACTTCCGTTGTCCATTTTTAACAGAACTGGCGCGTGAGGCCAAAAAACCCGGTTTGTCAGTAGATTCCTGGTTTCCCAACCCAATATTCTCGTAGAAACTGGGTTTTTTGGTGCAAGCACGTCCGATTTAATTTTTTACTTTTTAATCTTTAATTGTCGCTTTCCTTCCGCTTTTGCTTTTGACTTGTTAATTGTTAATTTCTGGTTTCGCCTCCGTGTTAAAAGCTCAAGACTTTATATTTTACGAGGCCTAATCACATAAGGTGCAGCCACCGATCGTGCTAGCGCTGCCGAGTCTAGACCAACTGAAGGGTTGTAAACTCCAGCCCAAACAGCAAACAGGTTATTTGCTAACTCCACAATTTTTAACTCGCTGCCCGTTTCCCAGACCGAGGGTTCTGGGCCCTCGGCTAGCGGTGCCAATTCAACCGCCGAAGATAGCTGTCGCCATTCTACAGGAATCGCAGTAGCGCCATTGTATGCTCCAGACAAAGCTCCCGTCAAAGCGCAGGTAAGTTGTCCGGCTATGCCACAGCGAGCGGCACGCACCACTGACAAACGCAAGTCTTCTGGGGTGCTCAAGAAGCAATAGAAAGCTAGGGCAATGGGAATAAAATTTTCAGGGTTGACAATTGACTTCGTTTGTGATTTTTCATCGTCTCCGTCCTGTTTTGCTTGGAAAGCTGTAGCGCTTTTATACAGGTGAGTTGTGGCTGTTTCTAAATCTGCTCCCTGTTCTAGTAGTATTTGTACTTGCAGCAGCAATTCTGTTAAGGCATTATCTGTTTTGACGTAGGAAATTGTTTGTTCGATCGCCGTTGCGGGGTCAAGTCTTTGTTTGAGCGATCGGGCGATCGCAAATCCTACAGCTAAAACTCCTATCTCATATTCTTGCCCGTTTTCTTTGGGCCAAACCTCTGTCGCCAGCATGATTTTTTCTCGCAGCTTGGCTTTATTTTCGTGAAAAAACATCGCTATCGGCAGCGCAGCAAGCGCAGCTTCACAAGGATTAAGCAAGCTTTGAAACTCAGTCCTTTGTGGATGGTAGATTTCCGACTTGGCAAATGCTTCCCAAGTATCGCGCCAATCTTTTAAATCTAAACCGCTACACCGAATTAAACTTTGAACCCACGCCAGCGCCAGTCTCCCGCATTCGGATGAGTGTTTGGCATTTGAGATTTTGCTGTTGGGATAATGCAACGACAGTGTTGCCCGACTCAAAGTCAATTGTTGATATTTAGTTGATTGTAAAAGCGGCAGTAAGTCTTCTGTTTTGGCGGGAATACCCACCAGTTGCCTCTGATATTGCAGCCCGATAGCGTCTCCTAAAACTGCCCCCAGTATGGTTCCTTGAAACTTACTCAACAGGGAATGCCGCATTTTAATTCAACTCAAGTTGCTAGTAATTGGGAATTGGGAATTGCGAATTGGGAATTGGGAATTAGTTATTATAAAAATTACTAAGAATTAAGCTTTTGCGCATTTAAACTGGATGTTCGGAACGGGCTAGAAGCCCATTCCACAATATTTTTATAGATTTTTGATGCACAATTTAAATGTAGAACAGCTTACCCATTACCAATTCCCAATTAACCATTGTGCATTCTTCTGATTATTTGGAATTAAACCCAAACATATAAGGGCTGGTTTTCCATCTAAAACCGGCCCTCATCCGATCTCAAAAATCGGTGAATTTTTAATTTTTAATCAAGTGACTAACTAAAGCTTGTAGTCCCAGCCGATAACTTTCCGAGCCAAAACCGCTGATTTGCCCGATCGCCACCGCTGCGATAAACGAGTGATGCCGAAAAGCTTCCCGACGGTAAATATTGCTCAAATGAACTTCCACCGCAGGGATGTTCACGGCAGCGATCGCGTCTCTAATTGCCACACTCGTATGAGTATAAGCTCCAGCATTAATCAATAAGCCTTGATGCTGCCCTAACATCGAGTGAATGGCATCCACCAAAGCTCCTTCGTGATTCGACTGCTGAATTGAGACTTTCACCTGGAGAGCTTGCGCTTCTCGTTCTAGCAACTCGTTGATATCATTTAAAGTTGCAGAGCCGTATACTCCAGGTTCTCGCTGACCCAATAGATTCAAATTAGGGCCGTGAAGTACCAGGATATTTAACAATTTTTAAAATTCCAGTGTAACAAAACATTCGAGTTTTGACTTGGGATTTTGAACCAACTTCAAACCTCAAACCTCAAATTTCAAACCTGAAATCAAGTGCCAACTAGCGGCGATGCCTTGGTTGGTTCACTGGAATAGGAATCGGCTGTAGTTCCGGTTGAGCTTCTGGATTCAGCAGTCCTTCAATCAGCTTGCGAACCCATTCTTCAATTTGTCCCAGCACCTTTTCAATGTTTTCCATTGAACGGATAGCTCCTTTTTTTATACTCTAAATTACTAAACCGACTGCTAAATCTCTGAATCCAAGCAGGCGCAACCTTGAAATTAAAGGTCAAACTTGCTTTTTAGCTTGCTAGTTATTTTGAGCAAAGCAGAGAATCAGTATATTTGCCCGTCAGTCCTCTCTTATTATCATAACGAATCTTTACAGATAATCAAGAGGTAATTAGAAAATTGTGGAACTATCTACGATCGCACAGTGTTAAATAAATCTTAAGCTTGCGGTTGACGGTTGACAATTGACAAGGGACTGGATTTTTTCTAGGCTTTTGCCAATAATTTACGCCGCAGTCGATCGAGCGCCGTACAGCTACTCAGATTCCGAATCCAATCGCGGCTTCGGGCATCGCCAAACCGGTATTCAAAACTTTCTGTCTCGCCGTCGCCCGCCAAACCGACATAAACCAGTCCCACAGGTTTAGCATCGGTACCGCCTCCAGGCCCGGCGACACCTGTAATGCTCAATCCCCAATTGGTGTTAAGGCCTTGGCGTACTCCCGCAGCCATTTGTTTTGCCACTTGATGGCTGACTGCCCCAAATTCGGCTAAATCTTGCGGATTAACACCTAATAATCCTTCCTTAACCCGATCGTCATAGGAAATAATCCCACCCAAAAAGTACCTCGAACTACCCGCAACACCAGTAAGCATCGCTCCTAACCCGCCTCCCGTGCAGGATTCAGCCACGCTGAGAGTTTCGCCAGCTAACAGCAGCAATTTACCGACAGTCGAGGGGAGGGTATCGGTATCAGCACCGTAACAGTCTAGGCCAGCAATCTGGAGCAACTGTTGTTCGATCGGCTCAATTAAGTTTTTCGCCACAGCTTGCGACTCCGCACGGGCCGAAATCCGCAGTTTGACTTCGCCGTGATTGGCGTAAGGAGCCACAGTAGGATTAGTTAAATTCAGAAAACTATCTACTTTTTCTGCCAATGCCGACTCAGCAATTCCCCAAAATTTCAACGTGCGGCTGCAAATAGTTTCGGTGCACCACCCGTTATTTTGCAGGTAAGGAACGGCGATTTCTCGCCACATCAACTGCATTTCCGCCGGTACGCCGGGAAATGTCATGACTGTGACGTTGGGAACAGGTTGCCAAATAATCCCCGGTGCAGAACCTGTGCGGTTTGGGAGAATGTCCGCACCTTCGGGAATTAAAGCTTGTTTGCGGTTGCTGGGACTCATGGTGCGTCCCCGCTGAGCAAATTTTTGTTCGATATCGGCGATAATTTCCGGCCTTTCGATGAGGGGAACGCCAAAAAAATCGGCGATGGTTTCGACTGTGAGGTCGTCTGGTGTGGGGCCGAGGCCTCCTGTAAACAACAGTAGTTGCGATCGACCTATAGCTATTTCTAACACTTGTTTAAGGCGATCGGGATTGTCGCCCACCACTGTTTGATAGTAGTGAGGGATTCCCAAACTCGCTAGCTCCTTGGCTAAAAACTGGGAATTGCTATTGAGAATATCCCCTAACAGCAATTCAGTACCAACACAAATAATTTCAGCAACCATTCAATTAGATTTTAGATTGGGAATTGGGCATCGGGAATTGGGCATCGGGAATTGGGAATTGGGCATCGGGTATTGGGCATCGGGTATTGGACACTGAGCGTAGTCGAAGTGTCGAAGTGTCGAAGGGCATTATTCCTTCTTCCTTCTTCCTTCTTCCCTCTTCCTTCTTCCTTCATCTTGCGTGCCTCCAAACTTTCCAGCTAGCGTATCCCAGCAAACTTGTCGCACCCATCGCGTAAATGACGCCGCTGGGAACCGAAAAAGCTAGGGCTAAACTTCCCACCCACAGTGTCAGGGCGTAAATAAACAAAACCGCAAATCTATGGGAGAGTCCGGCTTCTAAAAGTCGGTGGTGGAGGTGACGTTTGTCAGCAATAAACGGTGATTTGCCGTTGCGGAGTCGATCAAGAATCACTGCCGACATATCTAAAATCGGTACAGCTAAGATTAAATATGGCAGTAACACAGAAGTCACAGCCGTAGTTTTAACTAACCCAATTACTCCGACTCCAGCCAGAGTAAACCCGATAAAATAAGCCCCGCCATCTCCCATAAAAATTTGAGCCGGATTGAAGTTGTAGCGCAGAAAACCCAAAGCCCCGCCAGCTAAAGCCGCTGCAATCAGTGCCGCCGCCGGTTGGTTCATCGACAGACTGACAATCAGCATCACAACTGCTGCAATCCCTGAAACTCCGGCAGCTAAACCGTCCAAACCGTCAATCCAGTTGATGGCGTTGGCCATACCGACGAGCCAAATCACTGTAATTGGCAAGCTCAGCCATCCAAGATCCGTCAGTCCCAGGGAGGGAACTGTCAGAAACTCAATTTGTACGCCTGCCATCCAAACGATGCTGGATACGCCAATTTGCATGAGCAAGCGTTTGATTGCTGAGAGCGAAAATAGGTCGTCTGCTAAACCGATGAGGAAGAATCCGATGCCGCCGAGGGTGACTCCCCAAATTTCGTATTCATCTTTGGGATTGAGAACTTGTCCGCTAGCATCGATGAAGCCTCCACAGAGCCAGACAATTACGAGAGCAAGGATAGTGCCTAGAAAGATGGATACTCCTCCCAAGCGCACTATTGGGCGCTGGTGGACTTTTCGCTCGCCTGGTCGATCGACTCGCCCGCTTTTGAGACCAATGGTTTTGACTATTGGTGTACTCCAGAGGACGACGCTCGCAGAAACCAGAAAAGCGAGTACATGGTACAGATACTGGTGCGGCATCTGAAATTAATTTTAAATAGTGCGGGCAATTATACTGTCAGGCAGAGTCTACTACATTTCAGATGGCTTATCACAAGGAAACATCTTTAAGTGCGACTGGGGGTTTGGGAGCCGGAGATTTCTCCGAGTGGAAGTTGCGGGAGCGCAAATTGTGAGGTTTTTAACTTACAGCAGATTGCAAATTTATGAAGTATACCTCTGATCGCTCCCCGCAGGGACACGGCAATGCCGTGTCCCTACAAGGGCTAGAATTAAGAGCTAGTAAATCGATCTTTCGCGATGAAAGAGTCGATCGATATTTAGCGAGCGGGCTTAGTTGAATGGTATTGTTCGCGATCGACAAATACCATTACTCAAACCAGCCCCGCCCGACAAATATCTTCAGTAAAAACCGCCTTTTGCGATCGATATTTTTGGTAAAAACCACTTATCAAGATCGCTACCTGCAACTTTCAATCTTTTGCGGCTCTTTTACCCTTTTACGCCTGAAAATTAGGTCTAAAGCCTCCCCGTTTAGGGGGAAATCAAACAAAATGATTCATTGCTCCAA
>ENA-OFCE01000267-OFCE01000267.1-metagenomes-genome-assembly--contig:-NODE-267-length-35905-cov-5.265551_pt1 | contig 35905 bp, 38 predicted proteins | sample MGYA00153388_OFCE01 | MGnify analysis MGYA00153388 | reverse complement strand
AAGTAAGCGCAGCTATATTGCCCCCGACCCGTTCACCGACAAATGGATTTTCCCCGGCTATCATCTGCCCTCGATCAGCCAGCTTGCGGCATCGACCGAGAAGATCAAGTTCATCATCAGCGACCTGGAAGTGCTTCGCCGCCACTATGGTTATACATTGGTCCACTGGCTGCGGCGGACGCAGGCGGCGCGCGCGGCGATTATCGCCATGTATGACGAGCGCTTTTACCGGATGTGGGAATTCTACCTCGCCGGCGGGGTGGTCGCATTCGAGAATGGGTCGATGTGCAACTTCCAAGTGCAATATGTCCGCGACCGCAACGCGCTGCCGATCACCCGTGATTACATGATCGAGGCGGAGCAGAAATATCGCGCGCTGGGCGATGCGCCCGCTCCCAAACCGAAGCGGGCGCCAAGTAAGAAGCTGACCGACGCTTAGCGGCCGTGCAGTTCCGCGAGGAGCGCAGGGGCCGGATAGATCGACTTGAGCGCTTCCTCGACCGCCGCGGTCGACACCACGACGGTTCGGTTGAGCGCCGCGTCATAGCCGTAATTGCCGCCGAGGCTGTGGATGTTGCCGTCGAACGCGGCGCCGATCACCGCGCCTGATTTATCGATCACCGGCGACCCCGAATTGCCGCCGATGATGTCGTTGGTGGTGACGAAGTCATAGGTGACCGCGGGATTGATCCGCGCCTTGTTGGCGATGAACGCGGCGGGCAGGTCGAACGGTTCGGCCCCGGTGGCGCGCTCGAACGTGCCGCCGATGGTGGTGCGGGTCGGGACCATCCGGCCATTCTCGAGCCAGCCTGCGACCTTGCCGTAGCTGACCCGGAGCGTGAAAGTGGCGTCGGGATATTGGGTCGCACCGAACGCTGCAAACCGCGCATCGGCGAGCTTGGCCTGGGCCGCGGTCAGCGGCGCATCGACCTCGGCGTCGAAGCGCTTCTGGATCGCGCGGTCATTGGCGTCGATTTGCCGCGCGTAGACGATCATCGGGTCGCGCGACGCCAAGATCGCCGCCTGCCCGCCGTCGAGCAATTTCTTGCGCAATTCAGGGTCGGCGAGCTTGGTGCCGGCGACCAGCCTCTTGGCCAGCGCCTCGGGCGATTCCTTGCCCAGCATCAGCTTGGTCTGGGGATCGTCGGGACCGAGATATTCGCGCGTCTTGCTCAGCGCAAAGCTCAACCGCAGCGTCTCGAGCCACGGGTGGATCGGTTGCTCATCGAGCAGGCGTTTTTCGGCCAGCGGGATGTCGGAGTCGGTATAACCCGGCAGCCGGTCGGAATCGGGCTTGCCCCGCTCCGACGCCAGCCGCACCAACGTCATCGCGTAATTGAACAGATCCTCGTTCGGCAGCGAATAACGGTCGGCGAAATAGAAGGAGCGATAGCCGGTCATGGTCCGCGCGACGCTGGCCCACGGATCGCCGATCCCGGCCTTGCCGCGGGTGCGCGCCTTAAGCTGCGCTTCCTGCCGCGCGAGCGTGGCCATGAAGACGGGGTCGTTGAGCGCCTTCATCCGGCCGATATAGACCTTGAGGCTATTCTCGATCCCGTCGAGCGTTTCCTTGCCTTCGCGCGCCCGCTGCGGGCTTTGCTCCATCGCCGCGATCATCCGCCCGCGCAATTCGGACAAGGTGGTCAGCGCGGTCGGCACCGACAGTTCGCGCTGGAAGGCGAGCTGTTCGGAGGTGAACAGGCGCTGGGTCGAACCGGGGTTGCCGACCACGAAGGTCGCCTCGCCGTCGACCGGCGCGCGGCCGGTCCAGGTCAGATGCTGCGGCGTGGTCACCGGCTTGCCATTCTCGTAGGCGCGCAGGAAGCTGGCATCGAGCGCATAACGCGGGAAATTGAAATTGTCGGGATCGCCGCCGAATTGCTCGGCGCGCGATTCGGGTGCCCAGACCAACCGCACGTCGGAATATTTGCGATAGATGTAGAGCTTGTACTGCCCGCCGCCGTAGAGGGTGACGACCTGGCAGCGGGTGGTGGCGAGATCGGGGCAGCCAGCTTTCTCGATCCCAGCCGTCGCGCCATTGCGGGCCTTGATCGCGGCCTCGCCTGTGGCCGATCCAACCGCGCCTTTGACCTTGGCGGTGACGTCGGTGATCAGGGTGATGACCTCGGCCTGCTGCCCGGCGCATTTCAGCTCACGCTCGCGGCCAGAGGCGGTGAAGCCGTCCTTGAGGATGTTGTTGGCATCGGTTGAGTTCTGCTCGGCGCAGGTCGCGACGCAATGATGATTGGTCAGGATCAGGCCATTGGTCGAAACGAAGCTGGCCGAGCAGCCGCCGGTCAGGCGAACCGCGGCACCGCGCACCTTGTCGAGCCACGCCTGGTCGGGCGCCCAACCATAAGCGGCCTTCATCTTGGCGGCGGGGAAGGCATCGATCGTCCACATGCCTTCGTCGGCGTGGGCCGCAGCGAGCGGCAGCGAGACGAACGACAGAAAGGCGGCGCCGCGCGCGATGCGGGTGGAAGTCATGGTGCAAGTCCCCTGTTAGCTTAGTCGCGGCCAAGTCTGCCCGAAAAAAAGGGCCCGGCGCAATGCCGAGCCCTTGGATATTCGACGAAAGGCGGTTCGCTTAGAGGGTGCGGCCGCGCTGGAGCTTCATTTGCTGGCGCATCGCCTTGCGCTCTTCCTGGGTTAGCTGACCGTCGTGATTGGTGTCGGCGCGGTCGAACCGCTGCAGCGATGCGGCGGTCAATTCCTGGAGCGAGATTCGGCCATCATTATTGGCATCGGCCAGCTTGAGCATGCGCGCGCCCATTCCGCCGCCGTGCATTCCGCCCATTTCGCCGCCGTCATGACCCATGTGCTTGCCCATCTGGTGGCCGCCGCCCATCGCCTGCATCTCGTCGGCGGTGATGAAGCCATCGTGGTTGGCGTCCATCATCGCGAAATGCTGTTGCGTCTTGGCGATGACTTCGGCGCGGCTCTGGGTTCGCCCGCCATCCTCATCCGATTGCGACCCCATGCCCATCGGCATGGTCTGCACCGCAGGCGGCTGCATCCCCTGCGCCAGCGCGCCGCCGGCAATCGCCATTGCCGCAACACCGATCAAAAGTTTGGACATCATCATCTCCTTGGGAAAATCACTGTCTGTGATAGGCGCCGCTTCCTGTATCGCGCTTGAATGGCGGCAAGCACAGTGGCAAGCGGCGGCGGAAATTAAGGAGAGCCCTTTGTCCCTCGATAATCAAGTCCGCCGCGTGGTCCTCGCTTTCTCCGGCGGGCTCGACACCAGCGTGATCCTCAAATGGCTCCAGCAGACCTACGGCTGCGAGGTCGTGACCTTCACCGCCGACCTTGGCCAGGGCGAGGAGATCGAGCCGGCGCGGCAAAAGGCCGAGCTGATGGGGGTCAAGCCCGAGCATATTTTCATCGACGATCTGCGCGAGGAGTTCGTCGCCGACTACGTCTTTCCGATGATGCGCGCCAACGCATTGTATGAAGGCTTGTATCTGCTCGGCACCTCGATCGCGCGGCCATTGATCGCCAAGCGCCAAGTCGAGATTGCGCGATTGGTCGGGGCCGATGCGGTCAGCCACGGGGCGACCGGCAAGGGCAATGACCAGGTGCGGTTCGAGCTTGGCTATTATGCGCTCGCCCCCGACATCAAGGTCATCGCCCCGTGGCGCGAGTGGGATTTGACCAGCCGCACCGCGCTGGTCGAGTTCGCCGAGCAACACCAGATCCCGGTGCCTCGGGACAAGCGCGGCGAGTCGCCATTTTCGACCGACGCGAACCTGCTGCACACGAGCTCGGAAGGCAAAGTGCTCGAGGATCCGTGGGTCGAGGTGCCCGATTACGTCTTTTCGCGGACCGACGACCTCGTTTCCGCGCCGAATACTCCCGAGGAAATCACCGTCACCTTCAAGGGTGGTGACGGGGTGGCGGTCAATGGCGAGGCATTGAGCCCCGCAATGCTGCTGACCAGGCTCAACGAGCTCGGCAAGCGCCACGGCATCGGGCGGCTCGACCTGGTCGAGAATCGCTTTGTCGGGATGAAGTCGCGCGGGATGTACGAGACCCCCGGCGGGACGATCTATCACGCCGCGCACCGCGCGATCGAGCAATTGACGCTCGACCGCGGCGCGGCGCATCTCAAGGACGAGCTGATGCCGCGCTATGCGGAATTGCTCTACAACGGCTTCTGGTTCAGCCCCGAGCGCGAGATGCTCCAGGCGGCGATCGACCTCAGCCAGGCCAAGGTCGATGGCGAGGTACGGATGAAGCTCTACAAGGGCGGAGTCCACATCACCGGGCGTCGCTCACCCAATTCGCTTTACAGCGAGAAGGTCGTGACCTTCGAGGATGACGCCGGCGCCTATGACCAGCGCGATGCCGAGGGGTTCATCAAGTTGAACGCGCTGCGGTTGCGGCTGCTCGGGCGACGCGATCGGCCGGCCTAGTTTAGCGCGGCGTATAGACCGTGAGGCCGGCGAGCTTCTGGCGCGGTAGATAGGCCCGGTCGATCGCAGCCCCCACCGCCGGGCTGAACCGCAGGCTGAACAAATGCGGGCCGCGACCCTGATAGACGATGAACATCGCGAAGCGGTGCTGGTCGATCATCTGGATGAACGGTTTTTCGTCCCACACCCCGGTGGCAGCGAGTTCGTTGAAGATCGCCGGTTCCCACAGCACCGGCCGTCCCGCGCGGACCACCACCACCATGTCGTCGGAGATGACCGGCCCCTTGGCCTGCCTGACCATCTCGGCCAGTTTTGCGAGGCCCGGCGCCCGCAGCTGGAAATATTCGACCGGATAGGGGTTCGGCGCCAGATATATCGCCTGCGCGCACAAGGCGACGACGGCCAATTCCCCGGCAAAGCCAGCTTTCGTCGCGCCCGTCCGACCGGCGCCAAAGCCACGCTCGACTGCAATTCTCATCGCGAAGCCGATGAAGATGGCGAGAACCGCAAACCATTCGATAAAGTAATTCAGGCTCGATCCGGACTTGAGGACCAGCAGCAGCATGATCGTCGTCAGCAGGAAGTAGCAACCGAGCATTGCATAAGCGACGTCGCGCGGCGCGGGCTCGGGACGGCTGACGGCGAAGCGGCGAAGCGCCGGAATGGTGGTGGCGACCCCGACCAATGCGGCGATAATCATGAAGCTGTGGCTGAAGACGACGATTCCGATCTGCTCGACGCGCGCCAGGACGATGCGGTTGACGTTGTACAGGAAGATGTGCCGAACGAACCCGCCGTCGGTGGCGTAGGCGAGGCCTGCAAGGGCGATCGATCCGACGATCAGGCAGGTCGCAATCCCCGCCAGCGCGGTCCGCGGCCAGTACAGCAAAAGGACCAAGAACACCGACGCGGGCGCGGCGACCATCGTCTGCTTGGAATAGACCGAGAGCACGAACAGCAACGCCGCAAGGTAGATCATCGCCGGCTGCCGGATCGCCCGCAAGCCGGCATAAATTCCCCCGAGCGCCAAGGCGAACGCGAGCATGTCGACCCGCATCAACGGTGCCCACATCTTGACCGGAAAGGGGATTAGCAGGGCAAGTCCGGCAATCGCCGCACAGGCATTAGCGGTCCGGCGCGAGCCATCCGACTGGCGGATGACGTAGCGCACGATCGCGCCGATCAGGATGACCATCGCGGCAGTCGACACCAAAGACACGATCCGGCCGGCGGCGAGTCCGTCGATGCCCATCGCCGCGACCAGCCCGCTGAGGAAGTGGAACAACGGCGTGTAGTGGAACACCACCGCCGGGAAATGATGGATGTCGCCGAACGCCTTGCCGGTGAGCAATTGCTGGGTCTGGAACCAGACGATCCCTTCGCCATAGTCCATCTCGTAGGGGTAGCCGATTGCGCGCACCGCTGCCCCGGCGAAGTGATAGGCGTGCCACAGCAGCAGCCCGGCCAGCGCCACCAGCCCGACCCGAATGACGGTCACGGAAACGCGGTCGGTCGCGGGCATGGGATCAGCGACGGGGGCGGGCGACAAGCAACATCTGCTTGCCGAGCGGCTTGACCGGTGAGGCGAGGTAGGCGCCGATCAGGAAGGGCCACACCGGCAGCCGCGACTTGACGGTCAGCGGCAGGAAGCGCGGGCGAACCTCGATCACCTCGAAGCCATTGGCCTCGAGGAAATCGGCCAGGCTGATGTGCGACCAGATGGTGACGTGGGTGTAATCGTCGAAATATTCCGCGGCGCAATAGCGATAATTGGGCTGGAGCGTGGTCAGCGTTCCGCGTTTGGACAATTTGTCCTTCAACTGCCGCAGCGTTTCGGCCAGTTCGTCCTTGGTGAGATGCTCGAACAAATTGCTCGAAAAGGCGTAATCGACCGAATTATCATCGATTGCCGACAGGTCCGATGCCGGGCCGACGATCGTCTCGACCCCGGCGTCGACATGCGATGGCATCGCGTCCCATTGATCGAGCCCGATCCGCCGGCGGGCGGTCACATGATTGATGAATTCGCCGTAGCCGCAGCCGATATCGAGCACGCAATCGTCCGGGGTCACGCGCTTCGAGAAGAAATAGCGCCACAGGGCCTGCCACACGATGTCGCGCTTCTCATCCTGGACAAGCCGCGTATCGTGGTAACTGTCACCGCTCACGCAGCCTGCCTCTCCCAGCCGAACAACAGTCCGGCGATCATCCGCGTCCCGACCGTGAAGCCGCGCCAATTGTTGATGTTGCCGCCCTTCGACAACCCCACCCGAGGATGGAAGGTAATCGGGCATTCCACAAGCACCAGCTCGTGGGCCAGCGCGGTGTCGAGGAAATGGGCGTTGAACTCCAGGTTCACCGAGGGGTTCAAGCAAGGCAGCAGGTTGAGCAAGGCGTCGCGGCGGCACAATTTGTAGGTCGTGCCAACGTCGGTAATGGTGCCGCGCCCGAGATGCTTGAATTCGAGCAGTTTGCCGACGAACAGATTGCCATAATACATGAAGGTCGACAGCTGGGTGCGATATTGGCGGAGCGGCTCGACGATGCGGGTCCCGTTGACGATGTCGGCGTGCGGGGCATAGGCGATCAGCTTCTCGATGTCGTAGGCGAGGAAGGTGCAATCCCCCTCGCTCAGGACAACGAATTCGGTGTCGTCATATTTGGCGGCCTCGGTCAGACAGCGGTGGACGCAATGGCCGTAGCCCGGCTTGAGTTCGTTGAAGGTGATCGCGCCCGCTTCCTCGGCCCGTTCAAAGGTCCGGTCGCTGCTGTTGTTGCTGACCACGATCACTCGCTCGACCATCGGGTGGTTGATGAAATCACGGACCGAAACCGCAATGCTGTCTTCGTCATTATAAGCGGTGAGCGCGACCGTCACTCGCTGCCGGACGACCGGCGTGTAGCGGACGGGGACGTCGGGTTTCTGGCGGCTATGAAAATAGAGCAGGTCGACCAGCGCCATGGCGATGCCGATGACGATCGGGACACCCGAATACCACACCAGCCATTCGGCGACCGGATCGAGCATTTCGCGAAGCCCCAGCAAATAGCGTGGAAAGACCAGCATCACCCCGGCGAGATACATTGCAATGCCCAGGCAGAAGGCGAGGACGCCGTACATCAGGATCGGCGTGTGCCTGCGCCCGGGGCCGAAGGTGCTGGCCGGGCCCGCGATGGTCATTGTCATACTCCCCCCCTACTGAAGGCCATGCACGCCGACCCGGAATCCGGCAGCGAACGGCATCCTGGGGAGGTAACCACAGAAGGTTAACGAAGTGGAATAGATTCTGGCGACGGCATCATGTCAGCCGGCATTTACAGGTCGGCGCGAATGACTAAGGCGATCGGCGGGACGGCTCGGCGGGAAAGGCAAAAGTGACAAGCGACATCGACGACACGACGGATCGACCCTGGTGGGAAACGCGCTGGTTCGTCGCGGCGATGATCCTGCTTGCCTTCGTGCCCTTGTTGTACCCGCCGGTGCCGCCGCTGGTCGACTTGCTCGGCCACATGGGCCGCTACCGGGTCGAACTCGATGTCGCGCACTCGCCCGATCTCCAGCGTTATTACAGCTATCATTGGCATCTGATCGGCAATCTGGGGGTCGACTTGCTGATGGTGCCCTTGTCGAAGCTGTTCGGGCTGGAAATGGCGGTCAAGCTGATCGTGATGAGCATCCCGCCGCTGACCGTCGCCGGGTTCCTGTGGGTCGCGCGGGAGGTTCATCACCGCCTGCCGCCGACGGCGTTGTTGGCGCTGCCGTTCGCGTTCGGCCATCCGTTCCTGTTCGGGTTCGTCAATTACACGCTGTCGATGGCGCTCGCCTTCCTTGCCTTCGGGCTGTGGCTGCGGCTCGGGCGGCTGGACCGGACCGGGCTTCGCGCGATCCTGTTCGTGCCAATCTCGTTCTTGCTGTTCGTCTGCCACACCTTCGGCTGGGGATCGCTCGGGATCCTCGCCTTCTCGGCCGAGGCGGTGCGCCAGCACGATCGCGGGCTCGGCTGGTGGCGATCGGCGCTGCGGGCCGCGATGCATGCCGCGGTGATGGCCGGACCGCTGCTGCTGGTGCTGCTGTGGCGAAACGGGGTCAGCCAGGGGATGACCACCGACTGGTTCGACTTCCAGGCCAAGACGATGTGGCTGGCGATGGCGCTGCGCGATCGCTGGCAATTTTTCGACATCATCTCGGTGATGTTCGCGCTGACCATGCTGCTGTTCACCTTGCGCCGGCCCGAGCTGACATTGTCGCGCAACCTCGGATTTTCGGCGCTGATGCTGTTGCTCGTGTTCCTGCTGCTGCCGCGGATCATCTTCGGATCGGCCTATGCCGACATGCGGCTGGTGCCGTTCATGATCGCCACCGCCTTGCTCGCGATCCGCTTCAAGGGCGCAACCGACCCGAAGCTGGCGCGCGGCCTCGCGCTTGTCGGGCTGGGCTTTTATCTGGTGCGGATTGTCTCCACGACCGCCAGCCTCGCCATCGCTGCCAACAACCAGTCGGCCCGGCTCGCCGCGCTCGACCATGTTCCAGTCGGGGCGAAGCTGGTCCATCTGGTGAGCGAGGATTGCCGCTCGCTGTGGGCGTTGCCACGCAATACCCATCTCGGTGCGCTGGCGACTGTCCGCCGCAATGCCTTTTCGAACGACCAATGGGCGATCGAGGGGGCCAATCTGCTGTCGGTCCATTATGCGCCGGGCGGCGAATATCAGGCTGATCCGTCGCAGATGGTCCGCCCGCCCGCCTGCCCCAATCGCGACATGCGCTCGATCGACCAGGCGCTCGCCCGAATCCCGCGCGATGCATTCGATTATGTCTGGACGATCGACTTGCCGCCGACCGACCCGAAGCTACTGACGGGATATCATCGCGTGTGGAGCGGGCCGGGAAGCACCCTCTATGCACGGTCGCCGCCAGCCGCCAAAGATGGGCAATGACCGCGCTTTCGATTGTCATTCCCTGCTTCAACGAACAGGAATGCCTGCCCACATTGCACCGGCGCGTGACCGCCGCCGCGACTGCTGCGGTGGGCGATGATTATGAGCTGGTGCTGGTCAATGACGGGTCGAAGGATCGCACCTGGCCATTGATGCAGGAGATGGCAGCGAGCGATCCGCATCTCGTCGCGATCGACTTGTCGCGCAATCACGGGCATCAACTGGCGCTGACTGCGGGGCTCGATCTGGCACGCGGCGACATCGTCCTGATTATCGATGCCGATCTGCAGGACCCGCCCGAAGTGCTCGGCGAGATGATCGCGACGATGCACCGCGAGGCTGCCGACGTGGTCTATGGCGTGCGCACCCAACGCGCTGGTGAAACCCGTTTCAAGCGGGCAACCGCGCATGCTTTCTATCGCCTGCTCGCCGCCGCGACCGAGGTGCAAATTCCGGTCGATGCGGGCGATTTCCGGCTGATGAGCCGCCGCGCGCTCGACGCCTTGCTGGCGATGCCCGAGCAAGCGCGGTTCATTCGCGGGATGGTGGCGTGGATCGGCTTCAGGCAGGTGCCGTTCGCCTACAATCGCGACGAACGCTTCGCGGGGACGACCAAATATCCGTTGTCGAAAATGATCCACTTCGCGCTCGATGCGCTGACCGGTTTCTCCTCCGCGCCTTTGAAGCTCGCCAGCCACGCGGGCCTCGCGCTGGCGTTGGGGTCGGTGCTGATCATCCTGTACATCTTCGCCGGCTGGGCGTCGGGGCGGAGCGTCCCGGGCTGGACTTCGCTGATGCTGGTCGTGGTGGTGCTCGGCGCGGTGCAGATGTTCGTGTTGGCGCTGATGGGCGAATATATCGGGCGGCTCTACAGCCAGTCGAAGAACCGGCCGCTCTATATCGTCCAGGACATTGCCGGTGGCGGCGCGGCAAGGAATGGTAGTGGTTTGGGAATTGTCGCTTCAGCTAAAGGTCCAGCGGCGGTGGAGCCAGAAGGTCATCAGCGGAGTCAGCGCGATGTTGGGGATGATCGGCCACCAGGTCGCCCCGCCCAGCCGGTCGACCAATAACCACACCCAAAAGCTGTTGAGTGCATAGCCGATCAGATTGACCGCGACGAAGCGCAGCCCCATCCGTCCATGATCGTCGCGCTGCCCGTGGCCGGCAAAGCTGATCCAGCCATGCGCGAAGTAACCGACGCTGACGCCAAAGATCCACGCAATGGCAATGGCGACCAATGGCGAAGTGGTCCGGCTCTCGGCCAGCGCATAATAAATTGCCTGCCCGCCGGCAGTGATTGCAGCGCCGATAACGGCGTAACGGACCAGCTGGAACAGGGCGGCGCGCTGGTCAGGGTCGGCGAGCGCGCGGTCGATGCGGTCCCTCACCGTCTTGCGGCGGCTTCGATCTTGGCCTTGGCCATGGCGATCGGCTTGACCAACGCCGTCGGGATCAACCGCACAGCGGCGCGGCGCAGCAACCATTTGAAGTCGCCGCCGATGGTCAGCGGTTGATCGTCGGGAACGCGGGTGGCGAGCATCGCCTTGGACAGGCGCTTTTGCCCGGCGGGATTGGCGTAAACGTAGCTGTTGAAGCGATACCAGGCCATCACGCCATGCTTGTCGACCAGCCCCGGGCGGACGAAATCGAACACCGCGTAGCTGCGTTTAGCGAATTTCGCGCGCCAATATTCGGGTGGCTGCTCGTTGACATGATGTTCGCCGCCCTGGTGGGGGACGGCGGCTGAGAACAGGATGACGTCGCCATGCGCCACGAGGTTGTCGACAAACTGGTCGGCCTTGGCGTGGGGCAGATGCTCGGCGACTTCGAGCGTCTGGACGAGGTCGAACTTGCGCTTGAGGTCGAGCGGGGTGGCGAGGTCGTGGGCGATGAAATTGCGCGTCGGGATCGCCAGTTGGTGCAAGCTGACATAGTCTCCATCAACCGCAACGACGTCCTTGACGCCCGCTGACAGCCACTCCGCCGCCCACGCGCCATGGCCTGCGCCAATGTCGAGCAGGCTGGCGATATTCATCTGGGGCAGCAGCAATCCGGCCACCGCGCGCGCCGAGCGGCGCGACCCGGCGTCGATATAATCGTAAAAATCATGACCATATTGATGTTCGATCATTCGCGCCCGAACCTGCTTCTTGGCTTGCCGTTAAGAACAAGCACGCTAGAGCGCGAAACTTAATTTAGTGCAAGGACGCGCCGTGCCCGATCGGTTTGTGAGCTTCATCGACCGGCATTGGCGCAGCCTCGCGCTGCTTTGCTGGGCGCTGTTCGCCGCGTGGCTGATCTTTTCCAAGTGGCACAACATTACCGGTTTTGTGCTCAGCGACACCGACGATAACATGCGCATGAGCCAGGTTCGTGCGTGGCTCAACGGCGGGCAGGGCTGGTACGATCTTCGCCAGTATAAGCTCAATTTCCCGACCGGCGCGAACATCCACTGGTCGCGGCTGGTCGACCTGCCGATCGCCGGGCTGATCCTGATCGGGCGGCACTTCACCGATGGCCCGCATGCCGAAATGTTCGCGATTGCGGTCGCGCCGTTGCTGCCCTTGCTGGTGCTGATCATCGCGCTGTCGCTGACCGTTCGGCGGCTGGTCCATCCTGCCGCCTGGCCGTTGGTCGTGATCTGCTTGTTCTTCGCGGGATCGGCGACCGGCCAATATGTCCCGACGCGGATCGATCATCATGGCTGGCAACTGGCGTTCCTCGCGCTCGGGATCGCCGGGATCGCCGACCCCAGGCGCGCGCGCGGCGGGCTGGTGCTCGGGCTGGCCTCGGCATTGTCGTTGAGTATCGGGTTGGAATCGTTGATCTACATCGCGCTGGCGGGGGTCGCGATGGTATTATTCTGGGTGGTCGATACTGGGGAGCGCAATCGGCTGGCAACCTATGCCGTCAGCATCGCCGGGGGCTGCGCGTTCGGCTTTCTGGTGTTTGCCTCGAACGACAATTGGGGGCCGGTGTGCGACGCTTTGTCGCCGGTGTGGCTGTCCGATGCGTTGATCGGCGGGGCGCTGATGCTCGGGCTGGCGTGGTGGTCGCCGGCCAAGTGGCAATCGCGGATCGTCGGTGCGCTGGCGGCAGGCGTCATCATCGCTGCCTTCCACGCTCTGGCCTGGCCGCATTGCCTGTCGCGGCTCGAGGGGATCAGCCCCGAGGTCGACAAATTATGGCTCAGCCACGTGCGCGAGGCGCGGCCAATCTACAAGCATGGCTGGCGGATCGCGATGATCATCCTCGCGCTTCCGGTCGCCGGGCTGATCGGCTGGGGCGCCTTGGCGTGGCGGCACCGGGCCGACCCTGATTTGCTGCGGCGGACGATTGGTGCCGCGGTTCCGGCGTTTGCGGCGGTCGGACTGATGTTCTGGCAGGTGCGCGTTGGCCCGGCGTCGCAAGTGCTTGCGGTCCCTGGCGCGGTGACCCTGGTCGCGATCCTCGCACCGATGGCGTTCAATTCGAACAATAGCGTGCTTCGCGTGCTTGGGACGGCGCTTGCGGTGCTGTGCGGGCTGGGCGCGCTGATCCCGCTGTCGCTCGATTATATCGCGCCCGACAAGCCGCCGACCGCGCGCGACAAATTGATCAACATCGCCAATGCCTCCTGCCCGTCGATGTGGGCCTTGCGACCGGTGGCCAAGCTTCCCGCGGGGACGATTTTCACCTTCGCCGATCTGGCGCCGCGGGTGATTACGGTCACTCATCACCGCTCGATCATGGGGCCCTATCATCGCAATGGTCCGCAGATCGTCGATTCGATGATGCTGTTCCGCGGCTCGGCCGACAATGCCCGCGGGTTGCTCGCCAAATATCATGCCGATTATCTGATGACCTGCCCGCTGTTCAGCCAGGCGACGGTGTTCAGCGCCGAAGCGCCCAAGGGCTTCTACGCCCAGCTCGAAAAGGGGCAGGTGCCGACGTGGCTCGAGAAGGTCGACCTGGGGCCGACCTCGCCGCTAAAATTGTGGCGGGTGAAGGGTTAGGCCTCCCCCCTTGTGGGGGAGGCTGGTGGGGGGCGGCCGCGTCTGCGGCCAAAGAGATTCGTTGTTGGCGAGCTGAAGATCGCGCCCCCACCCCGCCTTCCCCACGAGGGGGAGGGGGGCGATCCTACCCCGCCAGTCCCGGCAAGCTCCGCTCCAGCCCGTCGAGCACGAACTGGACCGCAAGCGCGGCGAGGATCACGCCGAGGATACGGGTGATCATCGCCTCGAGCTTGGGGCCGATGAAGGCCATCAGCGGGCCGGCGGCGAGCAAGGCGATCAGAGTGATGACGATCACCGCGGTCATCGCGCCGAGCACGACCAGGCTTTCGGTCATGCCGTTGGCGCGCGCGTTGAGCAGCATCACCGAGGCGATCGATCCCGGGCCGGCGATCATCGGGATGGCCATCGGGAAGACGCTGATGTCGTCGGCCTCGGGCGTGCCCTTGATCTCCTCGGCGCGTTCCTCGCGGCGTTCGGTGCGGCGTTCGAACACCATGTCGAGCGCGATCATGAACAGCATGATCCCGCCGGCCAGCCGGAACGCCGACAGCGAGATGCCCATGTGGGTCAGCAGTGCCTCGCCGAGGACGGCGAAGAACAACAGGATCGACCACGCCACCAGGCACGAGCGGATCGCCATGGCGCGGCGATGTTTGACATCGGTGCCCGCCGTCAGCGACGCGAAGATCGGGGCGCAGCCCGGCGGGTCGACGATCACCAGCAAGGTGAGGAAGGCAGTGGTGAACAGGTCGGTCATCTGGCCCCGGCGGCGACCTTGTCCTCGATCACCATCTGATAGCGCGCACCATTCCATTGATAGACGCGCAGGCGGCGCTGGCCACGCGGGCCAAGGTTGACCAGCCACGCCAGCGTCTGATCCTTGGAATGCTGGCTGGTGGCCTGGATCACGCCGCTCGGCTTGCCCTTGCACGAGGCGATGAACGGCGAAATGTCACCGCCTTCACCGCGCGCGAACTTTTCCGCATCGCCGCCGTCGTAAATCCATTTCCAGCCGCCGTCGGCCTGCCGCTGCCAGACAGTGGTGAAGTAACCGACCGATTTGCCGTAGCCGCGGACCCACGGCCCGGTGTTGACCGCAACCGATCCGTCGCAGCTGACATAGCTTCGCCCCGGCCACCAGAACACGCTGACGGGCGGATCGGCGCGATCCTTGAGCCACGCCTGCGCAGTGACCTTCTCGGGCACGAACATCACCGCGTCGGGGGCGGCGCTGTTGCGGAAGGCGGTCCACTGGCCGTTCTTCTGCGCATCGGCGGCGAAGGCGCGTTCGGCGTCGATCGCCGACATTGGCGCGCTGACCGGTGCGGCAGCGAGGAGCAAGGCGAGGATCATAAGCTCTTCTCATAGTTGAAACGCTCGGTGCGGGCTGCACCGACGAAGGTGTTGCGGATCAGGCAGGCGATGGTCATCGGCCCGACCCCGCCCGGCACCGGAGTGATTGCGCCCGCGACCTGGCTGGCGCTAACGAAATCGACGTCGCCGACCAGGTGCGATTTACCGTCTTTGGCCTCGGTGCGGTTGATGCCGACATCGATCACCGTCGCGCCGGGCTTGAGCCAGTCGCCGGTGATCATGTTCGCGCGACCGACCGCGGCGATGACGATATCCGCCCCGCGCACGACCTCGGGAAGATCGCGGGTGCGACTATGGGCGATGGTCACGGTGCAGCTTTGCTGGAGCAACAGCAACGCCATCGGCTTGCCGACGATGTTCGACCGGCCAATCACCACCGCCGACTTGCCGCTAAGATCGCCAAGCTCGGCCTGGAGCAATTTTAGGCAGCCCAGCGGCGTGCAGGGGACGAAGCCGTGCAAGCCGATCGCCAGCCGCCCGGCGTTGACCGGGTTGAACCCGTCGACATCCTTGTCCGGGTTGATGCGGGTGATGATCACGCGTTCGTCGATCTGCCGCGGGAGCGGCAGCTGGACGAGGATCCCGTCGACCGCGGGGTCGGCGTTGAGCTTGTCGACCAGCGCCACCAGTTCGGCCTGCGTCGCGGTGGCTGGGAGGCGATGTTCGAAGCTCTCCATCCCCGCCTCGCGGGTCGCCTTGCCCTTGGCGCGGACATAGACCGCGCTTGCCGCATCCTCACCGACCAGCACGACTGCAAGCCCCGGGGCCCGACCGGTCGCGGCGCGGAATTTAGTGACTTCGACGCCGACCTTGGCGCGAAGATCGGCCGCAGCGGCTTTGCCGTCGATGATCCGCGCGGTCATACCGCCGACGCGGTGACGTCCATCGCCACGCCGGAGAGCAGCTTCTGCACCACCATGATCAGCAGCAGAATCACCATCGGCGAGAAATCGAGCCCGCCGAAATCGGGCAGCAGCTTGCGGATCGGGCGATACAGCGGCGCAGTCAGCCGCTCGAGCGCGGTGGCGATCGATCGCACCACCGGGCTGCTGAAATTGAGCACGTTGAACGCCAGCAGCCAGCTCAATATCGCCTGGATGATGATGATCCACCACAGGAAATTGAGCAGCATGATGATGACGCTGATCAGCGAGACGAATGTAAACATGCTCGCGCTCTAGCCGCCCCCAGCGACGCGGGCAATCACGGCGCGAACCGGTCCGGATGCGCCTCGCACAGGATGATCACGAACGCTTCGTGCGGGGCCAGCCATTCGGTGATCGGGGTCCATCCCCCAGCGAGCAACAGCAGCCGAGCGCCGCGCTGGCCATATTTGTGGCTGTTCTCGGTGTGGATCGAGGTCCCTTCGGCGAAAGCGAATCGCTGCCCGGCGACGGTGAATTCAACATCGCGCCTGACGACAAGGTGCATTTCGATCCGCCCCAGCATGTCGGCCCAGCGCGCTTCGTGGGCGAAAGCGTCGATCGGGATGTCGCCGTCCAGTTCGCGGTTGATCCGCTCGAGCAAGTTCAGGTTGAACTCGGCGGTGACGCCTTCGGGGTCGTTATAGGCCGCGACCAACCGGTCGACCGGCTTGATCCGGTCCATGCCGATCAGCAGCTTCGATCCGGTGCCGAGAATGTCGCGAAAGTGGCCGAGCAAGGCCGCCGCGCTCTTGGGAACGAAATTGCCGATGGTCGATCCGGGGAAGAAGCCCAATCGCTCCAACCCGTCGATTCCGCTCGGTAATTCAACGTGTTGCGTGAAGTCGCCGATCACCGGATGGACCGCGATCCGCTCATGATCGGCATCGACCACCGCCGCGCTCTGTTCAAGATAATCGCCCGAAATGTCGATCGGGACATAGGCCTTGGGATGGACCGCCTGGAGCAGCAACGGCGTCTTGGTCGCCGCGCCCGCACCGAATTCGACCACCGCCCCGCCCGGCGCGACATGGCTCGGCAAATCGACCATCGCCTGCTCGAGCAAGGCGGTCTCGGTGCGGGTCGGATAATAAGCCGGCAGGCGGGTGATCTCGTCGAACAATTCCGACCCGCGCCGGTCGTACAGCCAGCGCGCGGGGATTGCCGGCACCGGCTCGGCCAGCCCGCGAAGCACATCGGCGCGAAAGGCGGGGTCAGCCTTGGTTGCGGTTTCAAGCGTCTCTTGCAAGTCGAACTCCGGTAAATTGCCAGCGCGCGGCGGGCGGGAAGAAATTGCGATACGATGCGCGGCTATGACCGCGCGGGGTGGCGCAGGACGCGCCCTTCAGCACGAACTGCCCGCACATGAACTTGCCATTATATTCGCCGACCGTCCCCTCCTCGGGCGTGAAGCCGGGATAGGGCAAATACGCGCTCATCGTCCACTGCCAGCAATCGCCATAGGGTCCGCCGCCGGGGCGCGGCAAAACGGCACCAGCGCGGTCGAGCTGATGGCCGCTGCAAGGATCGGCGCCCTCAAACATCGCCTCCCATTCGATTTCGGTCGGAAGCCGCGCCCCGGCCCAACGCGCAAAGGCGTCGGCCTCGTAATAACTGACGTTGGACACCGGCGCGGCGCGGTCGAGATCGCGGCGCCCGGCGAGGGTGAAATGCGAGCCGTCGTCGTGCCAGTAAAGCGGGCGCTCGATGCGGTGGGCCTGGACCCAGTCCCACCCCTCGCTCAGCCACAGCCGGGGTTCGCGATAGCCGCCGTCGGCGATGAATTGCTGCCATTCCCCATTGGTTGCCAGCCGGTTGGCGATGGCGTGGGGCGCAAGCAAGGCGCGGTGCCGCGGCCGCTCGCAATCGAACGCGAAACTTGGCTGACCCGCACCAATCTCGACGATCTCCTCGCGCCCCGCCAGCCACGACACTGTCTCAGTCGAATGGCATTGCGCTTCGGCCAGCGCGCCATAGGCCGGCTGCAACGGATTTTCGGCGAAGGCCGAAAGCACGTCGGTCAGCAACAATTCCTGGTGCTGCTGCTCGTGCTGGATGCCGATCTCGACCAGCTTGAGCGCTGCCTCGGGCAGGCCCGGCATCGCGGCCATCATCGCCGCGTCGACCGATCGCCGCCAGACGCGGACCTCGTCGAGGGTCGGGCGGCTGATCATCCCGCGGCGGCAGCGCTCGTGGCGGTCGCCCTCGCCATTGTAATAGCTGTTGAACAGGAACGGCCAGCGCTCGTCGTGGAGCCGATAGCCCGGCACATGGTCGCGCAGCACGAAGGTCTCAAGGAACCAGGTGGTGTGCGCCAGGTGCCATTTGGCGGGGGAAGCGTCGGGGTGCGGCTGGATGGTCGCGTCAGCGTCGGACAATGGCTCGGCCAGCGCCATGGTCAGCGCGCGAGTCTCCGCCAGCCGGGTGGCCAGCAGATCGTCTATTGGCCGCGTGTCGCGCCGGGTTGCCACAGCACATCGCCCCCTTCTGTTGCCGCCACCGAACGCGCGGCGACGAACAAATGATCCGACAGGCGATTGAGGTAAGCGATCGCGTGATGATTGACCGCTTCGGCCGCCATCAACGCCACCGCCGCCCGCTCGGCCCGCCGCACCACCGCGCGCGCGACGTGCAGCGCCCCGACCGCCGCCGATCCGCCCGGCAGGATGAAGCTGGTCAGCGGCGCGAGCTCGGCATTCATGACGTCGATCCCGCCCTCGATCCGCGCCACCTGGCCGGCGGTGATCCTGAGCGCGCCCTCGATCTCGCCGGGGGTCGCGAGGTCGGCGCCAAGGTCGAACATCTCGTTCTGGATCAGCCGCAACCGGTCGGCGAGGATTTCATGCTCGTCATCAAGCGCGGCGATCGCCACGCCGACGAAGCTATTGGCCTCATCGACTTCGCCGATCGCGGTCAGCCGCAGGCCGGCCTTCGACGTGCGGCTGCCGTCGACCAGCCCCGACGTGCCGTCATCCCCGGTGCGGGTGTAAATCTTGTTGAGCTTGACCATCGGCCGAATTGCGGAGCGTCAGCCCCGGCCGCCGCCGGAGGCGATCAGGATGATCACCACGATGATGATCGCGATTGCCTGGAACATCACGCGTTTCTGCATGTAATTTTGCTGGATCGCGCCCGACGCATCCTTGCCATTGGCCATCGAGATGACCCCGCGGACGAGGATGTAGGCGGTCGCGGCCATGGCGGCGACAAGGGCGATGATCAGGAGCGGTGTCATGGTCACTATCTAGGCGTCGATGAAGCGGAATCCTAGGGGCAGTTCACCGCGCCCGAGCTGCGCCGCGAGGGCCAGCCCGTCGACCCCCGCCGCGCGCATCGCCCCAAGCGTCGGTGCAAGGTCGCGCTTGGCCAGCCGCCGCCCATCGAGAAAAGCGACAATCGGGTGGTGGAGGTAGGTCGGCTCGGGCAGGCCGAGCAGCATCTGGAGCAGCCGCTGGACGGGGATCGAGGCGCGCAGATCGGCTCCGCGCACGACCAGATCCACCCCGGATGCGGCATCGTCGACCACGCAGGCCAGGTGGTAAGAAGCGGGCGCATCCTTCCGGGCGAGGATCACGTCGTCGACCGGCTCGTCCGATCCTGCAACGATCATTGCTTTGGCGCCATCGAGCCGCCAGCCATGTGGCAAAGCGTCCCGCCGCGCCGGATAGTCGGGCAAATCACGGCACGTCCCGGGATAAGCGGCGCTCACCCCATGCGGCGCGCTCATCGCGGCGGCGATGTCGGCGCGGGTGCAGAAGCAGGGATAGATCAGCCCCAACCCGCGTAATTGCTCGAGCGCGGCGGCATAGACGGCGGTGCGCGCCGACTGGACCAACACTTCGCCGTCCCACGCGATTCCGAGCCAGCGCAGATCATCATAGATTCCGTCGACATATTCGGCCCGGCACCGCCCGGTATCGAGATCCTCGATGCGGAGGAGAAAGCGGTCGCCGGCGGCGCGTCCGACCACGGCTGAGTAAGCATGGCCGAGGTGAAGCCGCCCGGTGGGGGACGGGGCGAAGCGGGTGGTCGTCACTTCATCCTCCCCGCGAAATCTTCGCGATGATGAGTTTCGCTTGACCGCGACTCTGCAATGGTTGATTCATCATCCTGTCACGCTGGCTTGGCATCCAGCTGGTCACAAGGGAAGCGGCCTGGGATGGTCTCTCCTCCTTGCGTGCGACGGGGCCGGGGGAGTGCCGTTCGGGCAACCGAACGAAAGGCTCGTCGCGTCGTGTATCATTCCGACCTCATTCGCCATCCCGATGGCTGCCCCGCTTTAGTGCTCAACGCCGATTACACGCCATTGAGCTATTACCCGCTCAGCCTGTGGCCGTGGCAAACCGCGGTCAAGGCGATGTTCCTCGAGCGGGTCGATGTCGTCGCGCATTACGACCGCGAGGTGCACAGCCCGAACCATACGCTCAAGCTGCCCTCGGTGATCGCGCTTCGATCGTTCGTGCGGCCCAACGAATATCCGGCGTTCACGCGCTTCAACCTGTTCCTGCGCGATCGATTCTGTTGCGTCTATTGCGGCAGCCACAAGGAATTGACCTTCGACCATGTCGTCCCGCGCGCGCAGGGGGGAAGGACGACGTGGGAGAATGTCGCCACCGCCTGCGCCCCGTGTAATCTCAGGAAAGGCGGCCGCACCCCGCGCCAGGCAAGCATGCCGATCCACCGCGAGCCGATCCGCCCGACCAGCTGGCAATTGCAGGATCATGGCAAGAGCTTCCCGCCCAATTACCTCCACCGCAGCTGGCGCGACTATCTCTACTGGGACATTGAGCTGGAGGCGTAGTTCGACGCTCGAGGCGCTTGCAAATCGGAACGAAAGGCGTTAGCGGCTTGTTTCATCGTCTTAACACGCTGGAACAAACTTTGAGCCAACCGACCCTTACGACTGCGCGCGCGGCGCTGGCCGACGACCTTGCCGACGCGTTGGTCCAGATCAGGGACAAGGCCGACGCGCGGGCGTTGCTCGCCGATTTGTGCACCCCGGCCGAGATCCATACGTTGGCCGAGCGCTGGCACGTCGCCCAATTGCTCGACGCGGGCGACCTGACCTATCGCGAAATTCACGAGGCGACCGGGGTCAGTACGACCACCATCGTGCGAGTCGCGCGCTTCCTTCGGCAGGAGGATAATGGCGGTTATCGACTGCTGCTCGACCGTGTCGGGGGCAAGGCATGAGCCCGGATCGCAATCGCCTGCACATGGCGGTGCAGAAGTCGGGCCGATTGTCCGATCGCTCGCGCCAATTGCTCAAGGACGCGGGGTTACGGCTGAGCGAAGGCGGCAAGAACCACCTCTCGGCGCGGGCGGAAAATTTCCCGCTCGACCTGATGTTCGTCCGCGATGACGATATCCCGACGTTCGTCGCCGATGGCGTGTGCGAGCTCGGGATCGTCGGGCAGAATGTACTTGAGGAATATGCGCTCGGCCTGCCGACGCCGCAGATCGAGGAGGTCACGCGGCTCGGCTTTGGCCGCTGCAGCCTGAAGATCGCCGCACCCGACGGGGTCAAGGATTTCAAGATTCCGATGCTCGACGGGCAACGGATCGCGACCAGCTATCCACGCTTGCTCACGCGCTTCCTCGACGGCCACGGGCTCGCCGCCGACATTGTCACGATGCGCGGCGCGGTCGAGCTCGCGCCGCGGCTGGGGATTGCGCAATTCATCTGCGACCTGGTCTCGACCGGCGCGACGCTCGAAGCAAACGGCCTCGCCCCGGTTGCCGACGTATTCGAGAGCGAGGCAGTGCTGGTGCGCACATTGAAGTCGATCGACCATCAGCATGGCGAAAAAGTCGGCGCGTTGCTGACCCGGATCGACGGCGTGATCGCGACTGCGGAGAGCAAATATATCGTCCTCAATGCGCCCGAAAGCGCGCTTGCTGCGATCACCGCAATCCTGCCCGGCGCCGACGCGCCGACGGTGGTTCCATTGGTCGGTCGGCCGGGCCATGTCGCGGTCCAAGCGGTTTGCCAGGAATCGGTGTTCTGGGAGACTCTCGAGCAATTGAAGGCAGCGGGCGCGTCGGCGATCCTCGTCATGCCGATCGAAAAGATGATGGTGTGATGCGCTTCGACTGGTCCGACGAGACAATTCGCGCCGCCGCGCTGGCGAGGCCGCGCGGGCGCGATGATGCCGCCTTATTTGAGGCAGTGCGCGCGATCGTTGACGATGTCCGCACCCGCGGCTGGGCGGGGCTGGTCGAGCAGGCGCAGCGCATCGACGGGCGCGCGCCGGGGCGGATCGAGGTCGCGCCGTTCGCCGCCGAGGCGCGGGCAACGATTCCCCCCGAGGCGCAGGACGCGATGAAGCTCGCCGCGCGCTATATCGAGGCATTCCACCGCGCGACGCTGCCGAGCGACACCGAGGTCACGACCTTCCCCGGTTTGAGTGTCGCCAAGCAATGGCGGCCGATCGACCGCGCTGGCCTGTATGTGCCCGGCGGCAAGGCGGCGTTATTCTCGACCCTGCTGATGCTCGCCATTCCGGCGCGCGTGGCGGGGGTGCGCGAATTGGTGGTGGTGACTCCGCCACGCCCCGATGGCGGACTCGATCCCGCGATCGCGCTTGCGGCGGAACTGGCCGGGATCGAGGCGATCTGGGATGTCGGCGGGGCACAGGCGATTGCCGCGCTGGCGTTTGGCGCTGGTGAGATACCCGCGGTCGACCGGATCTGCGGGCCGGGCAATGCGTGGGTGTCGGCGGCCAAGTCGCTGGTCGCATCGCGGCCGGGCGGACCGGGGATCGACCTTCCCGCCGGCCCAAGTGAGTTGCTGGTGATCGCCGACGACAGCGCCAATCCCGCGACGGTCGCCGCCGACCTGCTCAGCCAGGCCGAACATGATGTCGATGCGCAAGTGCTGCTGGTGACGCCGTCGGCCGCGCTGATCGACGCGGTCGCGGCCGAGGTGGCGCGCCAGTCGGCGGCGATGGGCGGTAACTTCGCCCCCGCGCGGTTCATCCTGTGTGCCGACCTCGACCAAGCGGTGGCGATCGCCGATGCCTATGCGCCCGAGCATCTGTCGCTCGCCTGCGATGGCGCCGCGGCCTTGGTCCCCGCAATCCGCAACGCCGGGGCGATTTTCGTCGGCCACCACGCGGCGGAAAGCTTCGGCGACTATCTCGCCGGGTCGAGCCACGTGCTGCCGACCGACGGCGCGGCGCGCTTCACCGGCGGGGTCTCGACGATGACCTTCATGAAGGCGATCACCGTCCAGCACGTCAGCCGCGATGCCGCCGCCGCGCTTGCCGCCCCCGCCGCGGCACTCGCCCGGCTCGAGGGGCTCGAGGCGCACGCCCGCGCCGCCGACGCGAGGGTGACGGCATGAGCCTCGTCCAGCGGCTCGCGCGGCCTGCCATCTTGGCGCTTCCACCGGTTGATATCGCCGGTGCCCCGCTCCCCGGGACGGTGCGGCTCGACGCCAACGAGAATCCGTATGTCCCGCTGGTCCAGGGCCAGCCCGGGATCAATCGCTATCCCGACCCGCAGCCCGATGCGCTGCGGCGGCGGATGGCCGATTTATACGGTGTCGCCACCGACCAACTGTGGGTCACGCGCGGCAGCGACGACGCGATCGACCTGCTGATCCGCACCTTTTGCGAGGCGGGCCAGGACAAGGTCGGGATCGTCGAGCCGACCTTCTCGGCTTACGCCCAGTTCGCGCGGATCCAGGGTGCCGGCGTGGTCACTGCGCGGCTCGGCGACGGATTCGATTTCGACGCCGATACGGTGATCGCGGCGATGCAGCCTGAGCGGCCCAAATTGCTGTTCCTGTGCACCCCCAACAACCCCACCGGATCGCCGGTCGACCCGGCCGACGTGCGGCGGATCGCGGCCGCTTTGCCCGACACGATCACTGTTGCCGACGAAGCCTATGGCGAATTCTCCGATGCGCCGAGCCTCGCGGCGGAATGCGGCGCGATCGAAAATCTGGTTGTCCTGCGCACCTTGTCCAAGGCCTATGGCCTCGCCGGTGCGCGGATCGGCTGTCTGATCGGATCGCGCGAGCTGATCGCGTTAGTCGCGCGGGTGTCGCCGCCCTATCCACTGCCGGTGCCGAGCATCAGCGCCGCGCTCGACGCGCTTGGGCCCGAGCGGATGCCGATCCATCGCCAGCGGATCGCCACCTTGCTCGAGCAGCGCATGCGGATCGCGGACCAGCTCAGCGTCATCGCTGAAATCGAGTCGGTGCGCGAGGGCGGCAACTTCCTGTTCCTCGAAGTCGCTGATGCCGCCGACCTCGCCCGCCGCCTCGCCGCGGCCGCGGTGCGGGTGCGCTTCCGGCCCAATGCCGCGCCGGGCGGGGTGCGGGTGACGATCGGCACCGACGAGGAAAATGCCGCCCTGCTCGCGGTATTCGGGATCGCCGCACCCGCCAGCAGCCGCCGCGCCGACGTCATCCGCGACACCAAGGAAACGCGAATTGCGCTGAGCATCGACCTCGACCGGCCCGGGCCGCGCCACATCGACAGTGGAATCCCGTTCTACGACCATATGCTCGACCAGGTCGCGGCGCATGGCGGCTTCGCGCTGACCCTCGCCTGCACCGGGGATGTAGCGATCGACCCGCACCACAGCATCGAGGATATCGCCATCGCGCTCGGCACCGCGCTGCGCCAGGCGCTCGGCGACAAGCGCGGGATCGGCCGGTTCGGGTTCGTGCTGCCGATGGACGAGACCGAGGCGCAGGTGCTGATCGACCTGTCGGGCCGCCCGTTCGCGCAGTTCGACGGCAGTTTCGATACGCCCGCGGTCGGCGATTTGCCGACCCAGATGGTGCCGCACATCTTCCGCAGCCTCGCCGACAGCATGGGCGCGGCGATTCACGTCCGCGTCACCGGCGACAATGATCATCACAAGGTCGAGGCGTGCTTCAAGGCGTTCGGCCGCGCACTTCGCCAGGGATTGTCGATCGAGGGGACAGGGGGCGTGCTGCCCTCGACCAAGGGCATGCTATGAGCGACGTGCTGATCCTCGACCTCGATTATGGCAACACCCGATCGGTCGCGCTGGCGTTCGAGCGGCTCGGCGCGAGCGTGGCGCTGTCGGCCGATCCGGCGGCGGTCGATCGCGCCGATCGGGTGGTGCTTCCCGGGGTCGGTGCGGCCGGCGCGGCGATGGCGCGTTTGCGGCAATCGGGGGTCGATGATGCGCTCCGTCGCCGCACCCGCCCGACGCTCGGCATCTGCCTCGGCATGCAATTGATGTTCGGGGAGTCGGACGAAGATGGCGGGACCGAGTTGCTCCGAATCCTTCCCGGATCGGTCGCCGAACTCCGGCCAACCCCCGGCTTCCCGGTCCCGCACATGGGGTGGAGCGCGCTGGAGGGTGAGTCGAGCGACATCGGACTCGATCCCGGCGCTTACGTCTATTTCGCGCACAGTTTCGCCTGTCCCGACGGGCGGCACGTCGCCGCGCGCGCGACTTATGGCGATGCGTCGATCCCGGCAGCGGTGCGCAGCGGCGCCTGGTGGGGCGCGCAATTCCACCCCGAACGCTCGTCGGTCGCGGGCAGCCGCTTTCTCGCCGCCTTCCTCGCTTCATGATCCTGCTCCCCGCCATCGACCTGATCGGCGGCCGCTGCGTGCGGCTGGCGCAGGGCGATTTTGCGCGGGAGACCAATTATTCGGATGATCCCGCGGCGGCGCTTGGCGATTTCGCCGACGGCGGCGCGGTCGAGGCGCATCTGGTCGATCTCGACGGTGCCCGCGCCCGCGAACCACGCCAGCATGAGCTGTTCATCGCGTTGGCCAGGACGACCTCGCTCGCGCTGCAGGTGGCGGGCGGATTCCGCACCATCGAGCAGGTGCGCCGCATCCTCGACGCCGGGGTCGCGCGGGTCGTGATCGGCAGCCTCGCGATCGACGATCCCGACGCCTTCGCCCGGATGATCGACGAATTCGGCCCCGACCGCCTGACGCTGGCGCTCGACGTTCGGATCGAGGACGGCATCCCGTTGGTCGCGACCCACGGCTGGGCGACGGGGTCGGGCGAAAGCCTCGAGACGGTGCTTGGCCGCCACCGCTCGGTGCGCCATTTGCTGGTCACCGACATCGCCCGCGACGGGATGCTCGATGGTCCCAATCTGGCGCTGATGAAGGCGATCATCGCGGCGCATCCGGCGGTCGCGCTGCAAGCCTCGGGCGGGGTCGCCGCGCTGGGCGACCTGACCGAGCTCGCCAACGCCGGGGCCGCGCGCGCCATCGTCGGCAAGGCGATCTGGGAACAGCGCTTCACCGTCGCCGACGCGGTGGCTTATGCCCAGCGCTAGGATCATCCCGTGCCTCGACGTCGCCGATGGGCGCGTGGTCAAGGGCGTCCGGTTCCGCGATCATCGCGATATTGGCGACATCGTCGATCACGCGCTGCGCTATCGCGACGAGGGCGCCGATGAACTGGTGTTCTACGACATCACCGCCAGCGCCGACGGTCGGACGGTCGACCTGGCGTGGGTCGAGCGAGTCGCCGCAGTGATCGACATTCCGTTCTCGGTCGCGGGCGGGATCGGCGATGTCGCGGCGGCGCGTGCATTGCTGTCCGCCGGGGCGGACAAGGTCAGCGTCAACTCACCCGCGCTGCAGCGACCCGAATTGCTGGGTGAACTCGCGGCTGCGTTCGGGCGGCAATGCGTCGTGCTCGGGATCGACAGCCACATTGGCGACGACGGCCGACTGTCGGTCAAGCAATTCACCGGCCGCCCCGACGCGACGCGCAGCAGCGGGCGCGAGACGATCGCCTGGGCAATCGAGGCCACGCGGCTCGGCGCGGGGGAGATCGTGCTCAACTGCATGGACCGCGACGGGGTGCGCCAGGGCTATGACCTCGCCCAGCTAAGCGCGTTGGTCGAGGCGGTCGATGTCCCGGTGATCATCTCGGGCGGGGCCGGGTCGATGGCCGACTTCGCCGAGGCGTTCCGCGCCGGGGCGAGCGGCGCGCTGGCGGCGTCGGTGTTCCACGACCGGCGAATCGCGATCGCCGACTTGAAGGATTATCTGGCGGCACAATCAATCGAGGTACGGCGATGATCGACAGCGATTCACTGGCGTGGGACCGGATGGACGGGATGATCCCCGCCATTGTCCAAAATGCGGCGAGCGGCGAAGTGCGGATGCTCGGCTACATGAACCGCGCCGCGCTCGACGCGACGATCGCGACCGGGTTCGTGACCTTCTTCAGCCGCTCGCGGAACAAATTGTGGCGCAAGGGCGAGACCAGCGGCAACACGCTCGCCTTGGTCAGCATCGCCAAGGATTGCGACGGCGACGCGTTGCTCGTCACCGCCACGCCAAACGGCCCGACCTGCCACAACGGCACCACCTCCTGCTTCGGCGACAATCAGGCGACCGGAACTGGCTTCATCGCCGAACTCGAACGCATCCTAACCGCCCGCGCGAAGGCCGATCCCGCCGCCAGCTACACCGCCCGCCTGCTCGGCGAAGGGGTCAAGCGGATCGCGCAGAAGGTCGGTGAGGAAGGCGTGGAAACCGCGCTTGCCGGGGTCGCGGGCGACGATTCCGAGGTCGCCAGCGAGGCCGCCGACCTCATTTATCATCTGACCCTGCTGCTCCACGCGCGCGACTTGTCATGGGCACCGGTGGTGGGCGAATTGCGCCGCCGTCACGCCGCCAGCAAGGCCACCACTTCGGCGTAGAGCACCTTGCTCGCAGCGGCGATGATCCGCCCGCGGTCCCAATCCTCGCCGCCGTCCCAGTCGCCGATCGTCCCGCCCGCGCCGCGCACCACCGCGACCAACGCGTCGAGGTCGTGGCGCTTGAGCCCGCTTTCGATCACCAGGTCGACGTCCCCGGTCGCGACCCGCGCATAGCCCAACGCGTCGAGCCCGTAGCGCACCACCAGGCTCGCCCGCCGCACCCGCTCGAACAGGTCGCGCTCGCCGCCTTCGAACAGATCGGGGTCGGTCGTCGCCATCCGCGCCGAAGCCAAGGCGATGCAACCGCTGGTCGATACCGGCGTGCCATTGCGGTGGGTCGTTCCGTCGGTGGCGATCAAGGTCTCGCCCAGCACCGGCAGGTCGATCAGCCCGGCGACGTGGGCTTCGTCCTCGATCACCCCGACCAGCACCGCCCAGCTCGGCAGGCCGCAGATGAAGGCGCGGGTGCCGTCGATCGGGTCGATGCTCCACCGCCGCCGCGCGCCCGCTCCGGTGTCGCCAAATTCCTCGCCGATAATCGCGTCGTCGGGATATTCCCCCGCGATCAGCGCCCGCAGCGCAAGCTCGATATCGCGATCGACCTGAGTCACCGGGTCGAGCCCGACCGCCGCCTTATTGTCGAACCGCCGGTCGCCGCCGCGCGCAATCACCCCGCGCGCAGCAATCGCCAGTTCCCCCAACATCTCCGCCACGCGATCCATCATCACCCTGTCGCAAAAGCCGGGCCCCGCGCCAAGCGTTGATCGCACGTCGGTCGTGATACGAAACAGGCCCGCCCCACGAAGGGACGGGCCTGCAGTGATCAGATCGGCTCATCAACGAGCCGCTGGCCGCTCAAACTGCCGGTTAGACGGCCTGCGCCAGGTGAGGGCGACGACGACGGACCGAAAAGCCGACCGCGCCGAAACCGAGGAGCATCAGCGCCCAGCTGCTCGGCTCGGGGACTGCCGACTGGGCAGCAAAAGTGAGCGTTCCCGAGAAGGCGCCGTCACCCGTGTTGAGACCCGAAACCGTCAGCAGGTTGGTCGCGCCCGCGACCAACGCGGTGGTGGCCAGCGATCCGAACTCGAACGTGCCCGTCGGGCTGAACGAGAATGCGCTGCCATTGAGCATCGCCGACGTGAAGTCGATGTTGGATGTTCCCAGCGAGGAGGTCGACAATGTTCCGTTGGCGAGGTTGAAGCCCGCCGGCGTGACGAAGCTGAACGTGTTGGTAAACGGGGTGGTCGCGCTGCCGGCAAGGCCGACGCCGTCATTGCCGAAAGTGCCACTCGGGCCAGTGATGACCAGGGTTTGGACAGCTTGAGCCGGCGATGCGATCGCAGCGAGGCTTGCCGCTGCAACAGCGAGCGGCAGTAGTTTCTTCGAAAACTTCATTGGTGATTCCTTTACGCGTTGCCGCAGCGACCATGATCGGGGGGAAAAATGGTGACTGGTTAACGAGTTGCAAACCATCTTTGTGAAGATCGGTTCCGGATGATTAATCGCTTGAAAATTATGACAAATCAGCTGTGGCCAAATCGCCACATTCGCGGCGATGGAGCATGCTGCAGGACAAGGGCCGGGCCCTGGCCCGCGTTGGCGCGCTCCGGTCAGAGAATGGTGATTTGCCGCTTTTCGCCGTGGGAGAAGACGACCTCAATCTCGCGCAAGCCCCGGGTCGTCGCGCCGCGCGCATCGCGGACGGGCGTGAATGTCCCGGGCATGGTCGCTTCGGCGCAGGCTTGCTGGTTGATCCGGGCCGACGGGGCCGGCTTGATCACCACGCACTGCTCGATCGCCCCCGACTGGCCGTAGATCACCACCACCTTGACCGCCACGATGCCCAGCTTTTGAGTCACCCAAGGCGAGCGGATCGACAGATCGGCGGTGTTTCGAAGTTCGTTTCCGCTGTCACTGTCGGGATGCCACTCGAGCTTGCCGCGGATCGCCTGGGGCACGATCTGGCCGCGGGCATCGCGCGCCGGGGAATATCTCGCCCGCGCGATCAACGAGGTGCAGGCGACCTGGTCGACGATTGCCGACCCGCTTGGCCCGGTGATCGTGCAGCCAACCGTTTGCCCGACCTCGTCGACCATCAGATCGTAGCGCGTAACCGCTGCCATATGCCACTCGGTCGAGGGAAAATCGCCCGAATGAAGCCAATTGGCGGCATCCCCGATTGGCTGACCGCCGCTCGGCAGTGCCGCGCCGGCAAGGGCTAGCAATGCAAATGGCGGCATGATCCCTCCCTCAACCCGGTCCAGTCATGGCCATGTGTCGCAAAAGCCGGGCCCCGCGCCAAGCGTTGATCGCAGCGGCGCGCCCGCGCCTAGATCGAGGTGCCGACCAACTTGCCGATCCCGGCGGTGATGGCCATCGCCAGTGCCCCCCAGAAGGCGACCCGCGTCATCGCGCGGCCAATGGGGGCGCCGCCCGCCTTCGCCCCGGCGGCCCCGAGCAAAGCCAGGAACAGCAATGAAGCGGCGGAAACGGCGATGATCATCGTCGACCCGACCGGTGACAGCCACGCCGCGAGCAACGGCAGGCTGGCCCCGGTGGTGAAGGTCGCGGCGGAGGTCAGCGCGGCCTGGATCGGCCGGGCGGTGGTCATGTGGGTGATGCTCAATTCGTCCCGCGCGTGCGCGCCCAGCGCATCCTTCGCCATCAACTGCCCGGCGACCTTGTCCGCGGTCGCCGGGTCGATCCCCCGCCGCTGGTAAACCGCCGCCAATTCGCTTCGTTCGAAGTCCGGATCGCGCGCCAGCTCCTCGCGCTCGCGCGCCAAGTCGGCGGCCTCGGTGTCGGCCTGCGAGCTGACCGAGACATATTCCCCGGCGGCCATCGACATCGCGCCGGCGACCAGCCCCGCCGCGCCGGCCAGCAACACGCCGCTCCGGTCCGGCGCCGCCGCCGCAACGCCGACGATCAGGCTGGCGGTCGAGACGATCCCGTCATTGGCGCCGAGCACCGCCGCCCGCAGCCAGCCGATGCGCTCGACCAGATGCCGTTCGGAATGGACGCCGGGCTTGGCCATGGTTCGTGCCCTCAGTCGACCGGCTTGAACAAATTGCCATAGCCCCAGTCATGTTGTTGCTCATCGGTGCTCAGCACCCGGCCGTCCGGGTCGAGCTTGATCAACACCGAATGGCCATAACCGACCGAATAATCGAGCAACCTGATTTCCTCGGGCACCGCAACGATCACCAGCGATCCGATTTCGTCGGGATCCTCCAGCCGTTTGAGCGCGGGGCGCTTGTCGAGCAGCAGGCGGATCGCCTTGCGCCGCTCCTCAGGGTTGTCGACCGTGTGCGCGCGCGCCTTGATCGACAGCGCCCTGATGCTCGCCGGGTCGATCACGTCGCGGCCAATCGCCAGCGACACGCGGTCGTCACGTTCGATATCGATCAGCTTCTGGCTGTTGTGCGCGACGATCGAATAAATCCGCGTCTCGGCATTGGCGATCCCGACCATCGTGCAATGCGGCCAGCCGTCGGGATCGGCCGTCGCCAGCGACGCGAGCCGATTGTCGCGCAGGATTTCAATCACCTTGTCGAGCATTTTCGCCCTTTCCCGGGGAAAACACCATCGGTGGGCCTGGCACAATGCCGAATTCCTGTCCGATAGTGCGGGTCGCGCATTGCGTGCCGTCCCCAATGCTCAACTCATCACGCGCCAATTGGTCTCAACGGCGTTTCGATGCTTGCTGGGGCAGCCCGCGCGCGACGCTCGCAGGCTATGCCCAGATGTCCGCTTTCGACCCATTGCGGACATTAGCGTGGAGCGGCTGGAAGCGGACGGTAGCGTCATCGGCAAAAGGGCTGCATCCAGCCAAAACATCGGACGGTCGGCACGCGAGCGTTTTTTGGGGACGCCCTCCCTACTTTGCGCAAACGCCGACTTCGGGGTCTGGAATCCCGTAGGTGAACGGCACCTTGGCGTGTTCCGTGCCCCACAAATTTTGGTTCGCATGCATCAAAGCATCTCGAGCGGTCGAGCTGTCCGTGGCGTCGGAAAACTCGCATCGAGTGTGGCTAAATCGGCTACCGACAACGCGATGTCCACCGCCTTCCGGTTCTCCAAAACATGCTCGACCGTGCTCGCCTTGGGGATCGCGACGATCCCGCCGCGGCGCATCACCCAAGCCAGTGCGACCTGCGCCGGCGTGGCCTCGAGACGCACCGCGATCGCATTTAGGGCGGCGTTCCGCAGCAGTTTGCCTTGCTCAACCGGACTGTAGGCCATTGCCGAAATCCGGTGCCGTTCGAGCCAAGGCAATAGCGTGCGCTCAGGACCGCGGCGCACGAGATTGTAAAGGATCTGGTCGGTCGCACAGCCTTCGCCGCCTGCCGCGATCAACTCGTCCATATCGTCCGCGTCGAGGTTGCTGACGCCCCACTGCCGGATGTGTCCGGAAGTCTTTAACCGCTCCATCGCCTCGGTTGTCTCGGCCAGCGGAACCGATCCTCGCCAGTGCAGCAGATAAAGGTCGAGCCGGTCAGTCCCGAGCCGCTTCAGGCTGGCCTCGCAGGCCCGTCGAAGCCGGTCGCGCGAGGCATTCTGCGGATAGGCCTTACTGACTAGAAACACGCCGTCGCGCTCGCCGGCAATAGCTTCGCCAACCAATGTCTCGGCCGCTCCGTCGCCGTACATCTCGGCGGTATCGATTAGCGTCATGCCGACTTCGATGCCGGCTCGCAGCGCGGCGATTTCGCTGGCGCGCCGGTCCGGCCGCTCGCCCATTTTCCACGTTCCCTGACCGAGCGCCGGGACGGTTTGGCTGCTCGGCAAAGTCACCGTCTTCATCGTTCGTTTCCGTCTTCCGCCGCCATTGCTCATTGATTTTCAATGATATTTTATCAGTAAATGGCTTAGCTTCGATAATCGTTCCCCGATCCGATGTTCATTTGAACCGATTTCATGCCGGGGCCGAAGAAGTGTTGGGGCCGTGATTTTTGCTAGAGCCTCTTATGGCCGGTCCCGACCCATTGGACATTCAGCGGGTGCGTTCGAATGGCAGCAAACACTCCAAACTTCGCGGGTCAATGTGCGCTACTGCTTTCAAGTTGCAGGCACGGGTTCGGCGAGCTAGCCAAGTTGCAGGCGGTAGAGGGGGCTATGTTGGGACGTGTCAGAGTCGCGGGGTTTGCCGTGTCCTTAGATGGGTTCGGAGCGGGCCCGGAACAGAGTCTGCAGGATCCTCTGGGAAAGCGCGGGAAAGAGCTCCACAGCTGGTTCTTCGGAACGAAGACCTTCAAGGCCATGTTCTGCGAGAGCGGTGGCTCGGAGGGCGTGGACGAGACCTTTGCCCACAGCTCAATGGACGGCTTCGGTGCCTTCATCCTTGGTCGTAACATGTTCGGTCCCGTTCGTGGGAAATGGCCGGACGACAACTGGAAGGGCTGGTGGGGAGACAATCCGCCTTATCACGCTCCGACGTTCGTCCTGACCCACCATGCCCGCGAGCCGATCGCCATGGAGGGCGGCACCACCTTCCACTTCGTCACGGACGGGATCCACGCCGCGCTCGAGCGCGCACGCGATGCCGCTGGAACAGGTAACGTCAAGATCGGCGGTGGGGTCTCGACAGTTCGTCAATATCTGCAGGCCGGTCTGGTCGACGAACTGCACTTCGCGCTTTCACCTGTCCTGCTCGGTCGGGGCGAAGCGATGTTCGAGGGGTTGGATCTCCCTGCGCTTGGCTACCGCGTGATGGGATCCACCGCTACAGACCTCGCAACGCACGTCGTGCTCGGGCGCAAGGAGAGCGAATAAAAGTCGGCTTCTGCGGGTCCATCGCCACATAGCTGCCGGGCCGCAAACCACCATCGCGGCCAGAGCGCCAATGTCCGCTTTCCACCCAAAACGGACATTAGCGGTCGGTCCGCTTTCGGACACTTCTGTCCGTCGAACCGAAGCTCCGCTCCGAATTGGCGCTTGACCGCCCGAGATACAGGGGTGACGGATGTGGCCATGACAAACCAGCCTCTGATTACCGCCAGCCTCGTCTTTGCGCCGCTCGCACTGGCGCTTTTTGCATTGCCACTTGAGGCGCAGAACCGCGGGGCGGTTACCGACACGATGCTGAACGAACAGGTGAAGGAGTACGATTGGGTCCGACCCCAAGCGGACTTCGTGCGCGAAACCGTGATGATCCCGATGCGCGACGGCAAGAAGCTCTTCACCGTCATAGTACATCGCAAGGGCCTGCACGGCGCACCAATCCTCTTGAGCCGCACACCTTATGATGCTGACAAGACGACCAGCCGCAAGCGCAGCCAAAAGATTGAAGAAGTTCTTCCCGTTGCGGACGCGGAGTTCGTCAACGACGGCTACATTCGAGTGTACCAGGACGTGCGGGGCCTCGATGGGTCCGAGGGCGAGTATGTTATGAACCGGCCGCTGCGTGGTTCGCTCAACAAGACAAAGGTCGACCACGCCACCGACGCTTATGATACCATCGATTGGCTCGTGAAAAACGTGAAGGCCGCGAACGGCAAGGTCGGCATTACAGGCTCGTCCTACCTCGGCTTCACCTCGCTCATGGCATTGGTCGATCCTCACCCCGCGCTCAAGGCTGCTGTGCCGCAGAGCCCGATGGTTGATGGCTGGATGGGCGACGACTGGTTCCACAATGGAGCTTTTCGGACTTTCGCCTTCGACTATGACCTCGGCCAGACGGTGAAGAAGGGCGGCGGCGAGGTGCCTAAAGGTACCGGCGACGAGTATGCCGCCTATCTCCAGGCGGGTTCGGCGATGGACTATGCCGCAGCCTACGGATTGCTCGACCTGCCGGTGGTTCGTAAGGTACTCGAACATCCGACATATGACGCTTGGTGGCAGGGCCAGGCCGTGGACAAGCTACTGGGCGCCCGCAAGCTGTCAGTGCCGACCATGCTTGTCGTGGGCCAGTGGGACCAGGAAGACAGCTACGGCGCACCGGCAGTCTACCAGGCCCTGGAGAAACAGGACGCGGGCAATGACATGGTAAGCCTGGTGATCGGCCCCTGGCGCCACTCCCAGGTGAACTACGAGGCGCGCGAGCTTGGGCCGCTTAAGTGGGAAGGTGATACTGGCCTGCAGTTCCGCACCCGCTGGATGAAGCCATTTCTGGACTGCCACCTGAAGACGAACGCGCCCAAGTGCGACACACCCCCGGTGCTCACCTACGCGACAGGCGAGAACCGCTGGGAAGTCTCGCAGAGTTGGCCTGCCGGCGCCTATACCCCCCTCTATCTCGGCGGTAATTCGGAGCTATCCTGGACCAAGCCACAGGCGGGCAGCGACAGCTACGTTTCCGATCCCGCGAAGCCCGTACCCATGCTTCCGCGCCCGATCCACATGCAAGGCGACGAGTGGCGAACCTGGCTCATTCACGACCAGCGGTTCGTCGATGGACGACCCGATGTGCTGAGCTACACGACGTCCGTGCTCGACAAACCGGTGCACATCAAGGGCGCGCCCGAGGTGGACCTGCGTGCGGCTACCACCGGGCGCGACAGCGACTTCGTGGTCAAGCTGATCGACGTCTATCCGGAGGAAAATTCGGCCAACCCGGCCATGGCGGGGTACCAGCTCGCGATTGGGATTGAGATTTTCCGGGGCCGCTACGTGCACGGCTTTTCGAGCCCCGCTCCGCTTGAGCCGGGCAAAACGTACAGCTTCAAGTGGTCGTTGCCCAATGTCGATCACGTATTTCGTCCTGGGCACAAGATCATGGTGCAGGTTCAATCGAGCCTTTTCCCTATTTACGATCGCAACCCGCAAAGTTGGGTACCCTCGATCATGAGTGCGAAGCCGCGCGCCTATGTCAAGGCGACCGAGACTATCCACTGGGGCGGAGAAGCGGCTAGCGCAGTGTGGCTGCCCATCGCGCAGGATTAACAGGCGGGAGACCGAAGTAGCGGCAATCAGTCTTAAATTAGCAAGAGCGGACTGGCAGCAAACGGCCACATGCGGCCGCTTGGCCGGCTAAGCTAATGTCTGCTTTCCACCCATAACGGACATTAGCGCAATGTCCGCTTTCGACCCTAAGCGGAAATTCGCTCGCGACGGCTGATCCCTGCGGCAGCGATAGCCCAGAAGACCACACCGGCGAGCGCTCCCGGGGCTGCGATCTCGCCAACGAAGGTAAAGAGGTCCACCCAGCCCCACCAAGTTTTAGCACCGTTTTGGTGAGTGACATGGCCGTTACTATAGGCAGAGACCGGGTTCGAGATTAGGCCCACCAGGAGCCATGGAAACGATGCGACGACCGCTCCAGTAGCGGCACAGTTCAAGGCGGAGGGCCTCAACTTCTTCCTGAGGATCAGGAAGGCTGGAACCCCGAGCACGAATGCAGCCGGATAGCCGCCAAAAAGGACATAGACGACTGTTGTGCGTAGGATCCGGTCGGAAAGGCTCGGCAGCCCCGCATACAATGGCTGGAAGCAAGCGAACGCGAACGCAGCAACCAATGGCGTGAGCACGAAGGCCGCGACGACCCTCCACCAAACAGGAGATGATGTGGTGAGGCGCATCCGATCAGCCTACAGGTCCCAATGTCTGCTTTCCACCCGTTTCGGACATTAGCAGTCGGTCCGCTTTCGGCCA
>ENA-OFCE01000266-OFCE01000266.1-metagenomes-genome-assembly--contig:-NODE-266-length-35925-cov-7.008865_pt1 | contig 35925 bp, 26 predicted proteins | sample MGYA00153388_OFCE01 | MGnify analysis MGYA00153388 | reverse complement strand
TCGGGAGAGGGGTTGGGGGTGAGGGTTGACTCTTTTATTATATAATATAATGGAAATAATACCATAGATTTCTTCACTTAAACTAAATGCACCCTCTTCCCGGTACGTCGAATTAACTAAAAACGGCGTTAGCCGGAAGGAAAACAGCATCCCCCTATAAAGCAAGCAGTCCTGAGAAATCTCAGGACTGCTGCCGGGCTGTGCTTATTTCTTTTTATCTTTATTCTTATTATGCTCATTCTTGGTGGTAATGGTGTAGGTAAAGGCTGCGGGATCCTTAACTCCCACCGGTGCAGCATACCAAACGATCATATAGTTGTTTCCGCCACTGAAGAAATCCTTAAGCTGGATTGCATCTGCTTCCGATACACTCACGGGGTCCAGGTTCAGGATGCGGTAGTGGGGTTTGTTATTTCCTTTCCCCATGGATTTTTCATTAATAAATGTAACCGAATACTTTACATCAATACCCAGGACCTCGTCAAGACTCATAAATTTATCCAATGTACTGCAATCATTGCTGTAGCCGATCTCTGGAATCTCAATATTATCAATAAACCAGCCGGTATCGTTATAGGCACCATCGGTCATATACCGGAAGGAAATAAGGATTTTCTTTCCTGCAAAGGCAGTCAGATCAAAGGTCTCCTGGGTCCAATCCTGATAATGTCCCGTAAATCCCGGCAGGTTGTTGTAGATTTCCGGAGCCTGCTCATTAAAGGGGAAATCCTCCTGCCCAACGGTGTTGCTGTTGGACAAACTGGTCCAACTCTTTCCGCCATCTACTGAAACCTGTACCATGCCTGCATCCCAAGATTCTTCGATATCAATAAAATTATCAAATTTCAAAGCAGCGGCTTTTACTGGGGTTAGGTCTGCTGAAAGAACGATCCTGTTATCCCTGTAGTCTCCGTTATTCCCCCATAGCACACTATTTCCTGCTTTTTTAGGGTCATTAACTACTTTCCACGGAGTGGGCAGGTACTGAATTCCATCAATATTTATGTTTTGAATTCGGTTCGCCTGGTTCACTACCTTGTAGTCGGCACCCCATGCAGGAACACCATCCTTATCGTGGGAAAGTGCTGTTGTATAATTTACATGGAGATCAATGCTGTCAAAATTATAGATGCCATTTCCCGGTTCCTTGCTATCAATCGCCACTGCAATCGTAAAGCGCCGGAAGAGTTCTCCAAAGTCAATTCCCGTTCCGAATTGCTGCAGGACATGATTTAAACTGGCTATGCCCTGTGTCGGTTCCTTTGCCAGTGTTTTGACAAAGTCTTTGCCGAAATGGTCACTGAGGTAGAGCTGCAGCAGGAACGCCTGGCCATAGTCTGCCAAGGTTTCCGGCCCTGTCGATGCATCATAGAACTCATCCCACCATACTAAGGAATTCTCCGGGTGGTCAATGAAATAATTCACGTGGCCCTTGTAGCTGTCATATCCACACAAATATTCTGCAAAATCGGACATTCCCTCGTTGATCCAGCTTTCCTCTTTAGAATCGTTATCATCATGAATCAGGTGTTGAAACTCATGGGCGATGGTTCCAAAGACACCGTTATCCGGAATCCTTTTTGCCCAGTTATTGGAATCAATGTTGATGATGTTTCTGTCACAGTACCTCTCGAAGGAAGAAGAGTAGAAGCCGGCTACATAGAAGGGGTAAGTGGGATCATAATAGTTTTCATCCCGGCAGTTGTCCACCAAAAGAATCACTCTCTCCTGTCCATCGGCGGGTAGATAATAATTTTGGGGAAGACCGACCATGGCAGGCAGTGTAGCGTTTTGCCCGGAATGGGCATCCGGCATGCCGAAAAATTCTGTGTCCTTTGCATAAATTTTATTATCAAACTCATTTCGCAGTTGATCCACCTGCTCCTGGGTCACTACATGGGCAGGTCTGCCATGAGGGTCCGGATTTCCATCGGGGTCGTAGAAGCCCAGATCATTGGCAACCCATACCTCTACTTTTTCTCCCAGACTTCGGAGGGTATATTTTTTCAAGTATGTTCCGTAAATATTGTCATACCCGAGGAAATACTTGGTTCCTCCATTATAGGTGAAAGAATTTCCACTTTGCTCTACTGCGGAAGCCGCTGCTTCATTAAAATTAATGTGCTTTGCCTGTTCCCGGATTTTTTCATCCGACTTTTTTAAGTACTCGGAATCTTTTTCCAATGCCCGCAGTTTTGGACCTATATCAAGGGTGTCACCGTACCGGGCAGTATTAAACCCCTGATCCGCAGCAATTGACTGTACCGGTGCCGCTGCAAACATAGCCCCCAGGGTCATGCCAAAGGCAAGAACAAATGATAATACCTTCCTGTTCATACAAACATTCTCCTTTCAAAATAGCGTGCTTTGCTCCCACTATCCGATTCACGTTCCCCTTCTTCTCCATGAATTTGTAAGGGGCGCGCCGCACTACCGTATAATTACCCTATAGTAAAGCTTTTGGGAAGCTTCGAATACAAAGTGTATGGTGCAGCAAAAGTTATATTTTCACCAACCCTTTGATCCGTAAAATGGTTTGCATCCATTAAAAAATCTTTCACTATAGGCTGTTTTATAAATTATAATATACTAAATGGAAAATATTTGTAATAATAGGTTGTCTATTTATAGCTTGTTTCGATGAATAAAATCGAAGTTATGCCCTGCAAAACAAACTAAAAACTGCATCATTTCCTATACTTCAAACAAAGAAAGCCAGGTATTGTTCCTGGCTTTCTTCACTGACTCAACAGATTTATAAAATTTATATGGTCCACATATCATGAATAATTCCCACCAGGTACCAGGTCCCTCCACTTTCCTCAAATACAAGACGAAGGCTTCCCCAATCCACCCCCCCAAATTTGGGATCGACTCCCGGTATATGGTATTCAACAATTCCAGCATTCGTATAAACCTCAAAGGCATTATTTTTTGTATTGCCTTTCCCGAAAAACTGGTTATATCCGATACGGTCCGTACCGGCGTAATCCTTATCGTAAATAAAGTGATTCAAATATTCCGCAAAGGTCATTTCAATGGGTTCTCCCGAGCCATCAAAACTCCCCCAGGTATACTTGGCCGAATCATTTAAGGCATTCTCCACCTGTGAAGCCGTCAGTACCCGGTCATTTTTCATGTCAACAAAAGCATAAGGAGAAAGCCGCACCCCCTTAACAGGGTGTACCAGTGCCGACAGCTTTTTCATGTCCTTGTTCTTTAAAGCCGCCACCGCTTCCCCAGCCTTTGAAGCAATGGAATTATCGGACTTTTCCTTCGTATTCCCCTCTGTTTTCGGAACTGAAACCTTCGGGTCTTCCGATCCTGTCTCCTGTGTGTATGCGTACTGCTGCACCGCAAAAACTCCTCCGCCCAACAGCAATACACCGATTATGATTATGATCAGACCTCGGATCGGTCTCTTTTTTCCTTTTTTCCGCATAGGCATCCTCCTTACTTATTCTACTAAAATATATTCCCGGTATTTTAGACTTATAAATCCACTGTAAAGTTCCAATTTTTCTTTTTCCCATCATATTTTCCCTTTCCCGGGAAAGGGATGCAGTCAAAAAGAAGAAACCGTATCCACAGCAGTTTAAAAGGTTGCGGGTGCGGTTCCTTCTTGTAATGCTCCTTATAAAAATGACACCCCAAAATCTCTGCTGTGCATTTTTATAAGGCGTAATTTGTGAACCAATTACCGGAATCTTAGGAAATTAACACCGCCGTATTAATTGGTCACTTTAAAAGTAGCATCTTGTTTTTCCGTGTCGGTACTGATGGAGTCTAGTTTTAAAAGATAGTTGATGTGCCGGATGTACCGGGTCGGGAAATTATACGACTGGAAGGAGGACCATGACGGGTCCTTGAGCCCCGCTACCTTCTTAAAAGTGGCATCTGCTGCAAATGTAGCGGTTCCGTCATTTTTCGCCAGGACAAAATCGTAATTGTAATGCCGTAAATAGTACCCGGGATAATTGACCGACTGGAAGGATACATACCCGCTGGAGGAGTTAGCCAGCCCGGGTACGACTTGCCATTGGGCATCCAGTGCCGGACTGACGTTGGGATCGATTCTGGCATCCAAATCGATGTGCCGGATATACATATTCTGGTTATTGTAGGACTGCAGCCGGTTCATTACACCGTTCACCCCGGTGGAGGTCTGGGCAATGGGCTTTATGGTACCGTCGGAGTTATAGGTTAACTTCTCTATGCATACCGAACGTCGGTAATCACCACCGGTAGGCAAAGCACCATTATGGTAGATAAAGTAGGATTGATTGTTGAAATCGATAATGGCCTGATGATTGGTCCCCGATGTCCCTGTGGTTCCCATGATGATGCCTCTGTAGGTCCATGGACCGGTGGGACTGCTGCTGGTTGCATAAGCGATTTGCTCCGGCCAGCCATAGGCATAGGACAGGTAGTAGGTTCCGTTTCGTTTGTGGAGCCAGGGAGCCTCTGTATAGCTGGGAAGGCTCACGGTTTGAATGGATCCGTCGATTTCGGTCATGTTGCTTTTCAGTTTCGCATACATGCATACCGTATTTCCCCAGTATAGATAAGCCTGCCCATCGTCGTCCACTAACACGGTGGGATCGATATCGTCCCAGGTGATATCGGTTTTCTTAGTCATGTCATTGGTAATAAGGGCTTTGCCCAGCGCATCGGTAAAAGGCCCTGTGGGACTGCTGGAAACAGCCACTCCGATGGCTTTTCCCGGAATGGTTTTATGCTCTACGCATACATACCAGTAGAACTTTCCGTTTCTGTATACCACCTGGCTTGCCCATGCGTCCCCCTTGGCCCAACTGAATGCACTGACAGCCAGAGGAGTTCCCCGATCGGTCCAGTTTACCATATCGGTAGAAGAAAAGCAGCGCCAATCCCGCATGACATAACTGCTTCCTCCCACCGGGGCTTCGTCATGTCCTGTATAAAGGTACACCGTGCTGTTGTGGACCAGGGCAGCGGCATCCGCCGTATAAATATTGCGGATAATGGGATTGTCTGCGAAACATGCCGTTGTAAACAGGAACACCATAATCAGTGTAATGGCCGATACTCTACATACTTTTTTCATATCTTTCAACCTCCGGATATAAAATTTTTCCTTCCTTGATTTTGGAAAATTTCACACTTTTCCTGTACAAATCATTCACCAGAAGGCTTGGGAATGGCAATTTTTCTGCCGCAGGGCCCCCAGAAGTTAGGCGTACCATCGCTGTTCCATACGAACTGCTGCATGGCAACATACCTTGGCTGGTAGGAACTGGAGGGTACGGTAGTGGCATGGTATACCAGCCAATCCTGGGTTCCGTCCGGGGACTTGGTAAAGCTGCAGTGCCCCGTTCCATAGAGCCCATCCTCTGGGGAAGCCTGGAATAAAGGATTCGGGGACTTGGTCCAATTGCTGCGCACCATGGGATCCGCCGTACTGGAACAGGTCAGCATACCCAGGGCGTAATACTGGGTTGCGCAATAACTTGCGGAGTAAATGCAGAAAGTTTTTCCGTTCCGCTGCAATATTTCAGGCCCTTCATTGACTCTCAGACCCTGCGTTTCCCAGGAATAAGAGGGCTCGGAAATCTGCACCGTGGGCCCCGTGAAGGTGGTGGGGCTGGACATCTGCGTGATGTTGATAACCTGTCCGTTATTCTGTCCGGACCACAGCATATACATTTTACCGTTTTGGTTCAATATCGTCCCATCAATGGCCCATATATCGGGACTGATCCGTCCCCTGTCGGTCCAGGTGCCGGACATGGGGTCGGCACTGCTGTTTGACAGTACGCCGATTCTGCAGTTGGCACTGTAGTAAATATACCATGCGTTATTGATCCAATATAACTCCGGTGCCCAGATATCCCTGTTGTTCCATCCGCTTGACGGTGCAGTCCAGATTACCTTGCTGGTCCCTGTGGTAAAGAGGTTTGTCAGGGATTTGCTTTTGTACAGCTTCAGTTGCGGGATGTACTGGCCGTTTTGCATCACGGTATGCATGCCGTAATAGTACCCGTCGGTATGTTTAAACACCCATGGGTCCGGTTTTTCCACACTGGTATCCCTGGGGTTGTTGAAAGTATTGGCTTCTTCCGTCACCTTGAATGTGGCATCGGATTTATCCGCATCGGTAGATATGGTAGTGATCTGCGCTACAAAATTGACGTGGCGGATGTACCGGTCCGGATAATTATACGACTGAAAGGAGGCGTAGGAGGAATTGGCAAGTCCAGGCACCCTTTTAAAGGTAGCATCCTGTTTAAACAGGGCGGAATTGTCGTTTTTCACTAATTTCAGAACAAAATCCACATGTCGCAGATAATATCCCGGATAATTGACCGATTCAAAAGATACACAGCTTGAATCAGCCAGGCCTGGCCGTTCCACAAACCGGCTGTCATAAATGGGAGCTGGATTGGAATCCAGCCGGACAGCCATATCCGCATGCCGTAGAAAATACCCGGCATAATTATAGGCCTCCAGCCTTTCTACCCGATTTGTGGCAGCTGAGACAGCGGTAGATGCTACGGAAAAGACCCCTGCCAAAAGAGCTAATACACATAACAAGGCAGACCATTTTTTGAAACTGATACTTCTTACCATAAAAAACTCCCTTCTCTTATTTCCACCTATTTGATTTTCCCTGGTCATTCTTCCAGAAAGGTGGCATCCTGCTTTTCGGTGGATGTGCCGGCCGCTCCCACCACCAGCTGATAATTATAATGCTTCAGATATTGCCCCGGAGTCGCGTAGGACTCAAAGGATATCCAACTGCTGTCGGCGAGTCCGGCCCTTTTGTAGAAGGTAGCATCTCTCTTAAAGGTGGAAGTACCGTCATTCTTATCCAGCCACACTTCTCCGTTGCTCCTCTGCCTCAGATAATAGCCCGGGAAATTAATGGATTCCAGTGACAGGGTGCCTGTGCCGGAGAGGCCTGCCACCGCCTTAAACTGCGAATCTGCCAGCAAACCGGCTTTTGTGGTATCAATGTTCCCTCTGTAGGCATAGTGATTGATATAACGTGTCTGATAATTATAGGATTTGAATCGGGACGGTGTTTTCCCATCAGCTACCGGTATGCCCATATTGGGAGTTCCATCGACATTCCAATAGATCTTCTGGGCACGGGTATGACGGTTGGGGTCGTAGAGGGGGTCTCCGGTAATATCTTTGTAGCTGCGGGCGTGATACACCATGATGTCGTCCGTTCCGTCCGAGGATGTGGTAAAGCAGTTGTGGCCGGGTCCATACTGCCCGGTAGTGGCATTGCTGGTAAAAATGGGATTAGCCGATTTCACCCAGGAGTTTGCATTCAGCAGGTCGGCAGTGTCCGATGCGGTCAACAGTCCGATGCAATAATTGGAGTCGGTGGCACTGGCCGAATAGGTAATGAAAATCTTGCCGTTTCTCTTGATGACGGCAGGTCCTTCATTGACCGAATATCCGACTTTTTCCCAGGAATAGGTGGGCGTTGCAATTCTCACCTGGGTACCGGTAATGGCCGTGGGCCCGTTCATCCGGGCGATGTAAAGGTTGCTGTTGCCCGCGATGGCCGGGTCCTTCTGTGCCCATACCAGATACCGGGTCCCATTGTGCTCGAAGGTGGTGGCATCCAGGGTGAAGGACTCCCAATTGGTTTTCAGTTTCCCCTTCTCCACCCAGGACCCGGTGACCGGGTTTGCTGCCGAACATTCCAATGTGTACAGGCGAATGGCAAAATAATCCGTAGACGTCCCGGCAGTAAAGTAAATATACCATTTTCCATTGATATAGTGGATTTCAGGTGCCCAGATGTGCCCTCCCATCTCTCCGCTGGAATGCCTTCGCCATATCACCGTAGGCGTGGCGGTTGACAGTCCCTGGATAGTTGTAGCTCTTCTCAATTCGATGCGGTCATATTCCGGAACTGAGGCCGTCATATAGTAATAGCCGTCGGTATGCTTGTATACCCAGGGGTCGGCACGCTGTTGCACGATAGGGTTGGTAAACTGTACATACCCTGCCCATGCAGAGGTGGAGAAGGAAAATATCAAAAGTAACACGGTAGTGAATCCAAGGAGCCTTTTGACGATACACTGATTTTTTAACATACTTCTACCTCCTTTTCTTTATTTTCATTCTAGTCTGCTCATTAAAACTTAACAATGGACTTTTTTTTCAAAACAGTTGAATAATTTTCTATATTTTTGCAGATACAGCGGCGCTATAATTATTTTTTAAGGAATTCGTCAAAATAAAATGGCAAAGAAAAAGCACCTCCTTTCGGAAGTGCTGACTTACTACTTTTACGGGCAAAAGGATTTTGCCCGGGACTTTTCCTTTTTATTCTGCTCTCATCGGCTATCGTACGACATCTACATACATAAAGTTCGTTTCACCGTCGAAGGACGCGGTTATTTTTACCCGGCCTTCATTCAGTCCGATAATGATGCCATCCTGGTTGATCTGGGCAGCCCCGGTATTGTCCGCACTCCATGTAACAAAATTTGTTATGTCTTTTCTGCTGGAATCGGAGTAAATACCGGTTGCCTTAATACCGAACTGTGTCCCTTTCCGGATTTTCTGATAGGATGCGGAAAGTGAAATTGCTTCCAGCTTCACATCCACATTCTCTCCCGGCTTGTATACATCATCTACAACCGACTTCTTCACTGTCATAGAGGATTGTCCGATCACGTTCTTGTAATTCACCTTAATCTGTACAGAGCCTTCCTTCAAACCTACAACTCTTCCATGATTGTCTACCATGGCAATGTTGGAATTGGAAGATTCCCAGGTAGCGCTGTTTGTAACATCCATAACCTGTCCATTTTCTTTCACAGCCTCTGCTTTCAAAGCCACAAGCTGGTTTATGGTAAGGGTACCTGTTTTGGGTGTCACCTTTATGTATTTGATATCGTCACATTCATTTTTGCTTGGTGCTGTAACTGTAATTTTTACACTGCTGCTTTTGCCGTCCAAAGAGGCACTTATTTCGGCTTTACCGGCTTTGCTTGCCACCAATTTACCGTCATCAGCCACTGACACAACGGAATAATCCGATGAATTCCATGTAACTTCTGTAGTAATATCTCTTGTGGAACCGTTTGAATAAAAGCCCTTGGCCGTTGCCTGGAAGCTATCTCCAACACATGCCGAAGTTTTGTTGCTTTCTACCTTTATGGAGAGCAGCTCTGCTTTTGTTTTTAAATCCGTGTCCTTAACGTCTCCGGCAATTCGATTGGCCCGGTCGATCAGTACCGCCGCCTCTGCCCTCGTAAGAGACTGGGTTCCTCTGATTGTGTTATCTTCGAAGCCCTGAATCAGCTTCTTTTCCACCGCAATGGAAACCAGGTCTTTCAGCCTGGAGGAAACACTTTCAGTATCCTTGAACATATCCTTCAAAATGTTAGGGTTTGGAATGTTCGTCGCATCAAATCCTTTGATTTTTACCAACGCTACAGCTACATCTTCTCTTGTTGAATCCTGATTACCGAGGAACAGCGGCTTTCCTCCGTTTGCACCCGGATATCCGGTAAGATAATCCTTAACGGTTTCCACGTACCGGAAGGACCAATCCTCTTTTGTTACGTCCCCAAAGGTATTGGTGCGCGGGTTGGCAAGAGGAATGCTTGTGGCTCCGCACAGCATTTTTGCAAACTCTTCCCTGGACACGATTTTATCCGGTTTAAATGTGCCATCCGGGTAGCCGGCGATCACTTCAAGTCTTACCATGTTCATAATGGATGCATAGGCCCAATGTTCCTTTGGAACATCGGTAAAAGGAGCTGGATCATACGCAAAAACCGGTATGGAGGAAGCAATCAGGCAAAAGATCACTGCCAGAACCATTACGCGTTTCTTTACGGTATTACGAGCATTTGTGTACATTTAAACAACCTCCTGAAAATTATTTCCTGTGTTGCAAAACGCCCCATTGACTTAGGCTTATTTGAAACACAGCGAGAAGCGTGAAAAGAGGTTCTCCCATCCTAACCTACTTCCCTTATACTATAATTTTCGCACAGGTTCGCTGCAAACTAAATCCGCTGTTATTCCTTAGTTTTCTAGGCAATGTTGCCTATTTTCTTCCAGGTTCATGTAGTGCTCAAATACCTTTCGTCCCATAGGCATGACCATGGAAAATTTGCAATTAAAAAGAAAAACAGGATGACGAATGAAAATCATCCTGCTTTGGATTGGTGAAACCATTGCTTTCATTATTCCTTTGCTGTGCCTTGAGACCTACCTACCTTCCAAACAGACCTACCCTACTGCTGGTAGTAGAGTCTGAAAACGATATCCTGGTTATAGTTTCCAAAGCCTTTTCCAAAGAGGGTGACTCCTCCGACGTGTTCCGATTCCTCCAGCACCGCAATTCGGAAGGACCAGTATTTTTGCCGGATGTCCAGCATGGAAAGATTTACGTCGGAAATCTTTACTCCGTCGATAAAAGAGCCTTCCCTGTTAATGCGTATCATCTTGTACAGTCCGTATTGACCGACACCCAGGCTCCACCATTCCGGCGTATACTTTCCCCGGTTCTCGCCAAAATCGCCGGGACTGGTCCACATACCGATCTTTTCGCCATTCACAAAAAAAGTAATATCCGACGGCCAATTGCTATTGATTCCCGGAGCTTCCGAACTCAACTCCAGGGATATTTCCAATTCTTCCGGCTTCTGTACCGATAATAGATAGTTGGGCACCTTATACTCGATATAACCTTGGGTAAACCAAAGAATTCCCGCATTCACCCTCTCAGGATCAAGAAAATACCTGGGGTCATCAAAATGGCCGATCACCTTTTCAGGCGTAGCAATTCCACAGGTCGGAGCAGCACTAAAATCCGTATAATGCCCTACAGGTATGGAAAACTCATGATATTTTTTCATTACTGTTTCCTTATTGGGAAATTCAATTTCCAGGGAGTCGACGGCAAGAGAACAGAGCTTTTGTACTGCTCCCCTGGTTCTGTTTCTTTCACACTTAATCAGCTGTGCTTTCTCCAGTTTGTTCACATGCATGGTAAGAATCGCACTGCTTAAGTCCAATTCCTGCGCCAATTCTTTTATATTCATGGGTTTTTCCGCCAAAAGGTGTATTATCTTCAGCCGGACATCACTGCTTAATGCTTCGTATACCGGCAGCCATTTCTCCGTCGTATCAATTTTCATCCTGTATTCCCCTCTCTGTAATTAATATAATTATAAATCACCATTTCAATTTTGTAAATACGGCAAAGGATATTGACACCGGCTAAAGAGAATATTATGATAGTATTATTAATATTAATATTTATAATTAACATTTTTATTAATTACCAAGGAGGTCAAAGGTATGAAGAAGGCTCAAGTAATACTAAGCAAAGACTTCACAGTGGGAAAGGTTGACAGAAGAATCTATGGATCTTTCATTGAACATCTGGGCCGGGCTGTATATGGAGGAATCTATGAGTCCGGGCATCCACTGGCAGACGAAAAAGGCTTCCGCAAGGACGTTATGGAGCTCGTGAAAGAATTGCAGGTTCCTATTGTACGTTATCCGGGAGGAAACTTTGTTTCAGGCTACAACTGGGAAGATGGCGTCGGGCCCGTTGAAAACCGGCCCCGGCGGACGGAGCTTGCTTGGCGTACCACCGAGACTAACCAGGTAGGTACCAATGAGTTTGCCGAATGGGCTAAGAAGGTCAATTCCGAGGTTATGATGGCCGTGAATCTGGGCACTCGCGGCATCGATGCGGCAAGAAACCTGGTTGAATACTGCAATCACTCCCAGGGAACTTATTGGAGCGATTTAAGAAGGTCCCACGGCTATGCAAAACCCCACAAGTTCAAGGTCTGGTGCCTGGGCAATGAAATGGATGGCCCCTGGCAGATCGGACACAAGACCGCAGAGGAATACGGACGCCTTGCCTGCGAAACCGCCAAGGCGATGAAATGGGTGGACCCAACCCTGGAACTGGTTGCCTGCGGAAGTTCCTCCAGCGGGATGAAGACCTTTGCTGATTGGGAAGCTACGGTTCTTGACCATACCTATGAGCATGTAGACTATCTATCCCTCCATACCTACTATGGAAACCGCGAAAACGATACTGTCAACTTCCTGGCTCGTTCCATGGATATGGATGCCTTCATCAAGTCGGTAATCTCCATTTGTGACTACGTAAAAGCAAAAAAGCGCAGTAAAAAAACCATCCACCTTTCTTTTGACGAATGGAATGTGTGGTACCATTCCAACGATGCCGACAAAAAGCTGGAGCCATGGTCTATAGCACCTCCGCAGCTGGAGGACATCTATAATTTTGAAGATGCGCTGCTGGTGGGAAGCATGCTGATTACATTGCTGCGACATGCAGACCGTGTGAAGATGGCCTGCCTGGCGCAACTGGTCAATGTCATCGCTCCCATTATGACAGCCAACGGAGGCACGTCCTGGCGTCAAACCATTTTTTATCCGTATATGCACGCCTCGATATACGGCAGGGGTGTAGTACTGCAAACCATTGTCAAAAGCCCTGTTTATGACAGCAAGGACTTTACCGATGTTCCTGTTTTGGATGCTGTTGCCCTACTGAACGAAGAGAATGATGAAGTCACTGTTTTTGCAGTAAACAAGGACCTTCAGGACTCCACACTTTGTGAATGTGACCTGCGCAGCTTTGGAAATTACCGGGTGGCAGAACATATCGTGCTGGAGCATCCGGATGTAAAAGCCGCCAATACAATGGATAACCCCCATCGTGTCGTCCCTCATCAAAAGGGTAATGCGATGGTAGAGGCTGGAACCTTGAAGGCAGCCTTAAGCAAATTGTCCTGGAATGTAATCCGGCTGAAAAAAGTGTAAGGCGATTGCAAATTGGGTGATTTAACCCTCACCCCTACCCCTCTCCCAAAATTGGTAGAGGGGAACTGGGAACTGCTTCGAAGCTTTTCTGCTTCACCCTTCTCCCAAGCTCGGGAGAAGGGTGATAGAGGGATAAGGGTTGCAGTAAAAAATATAAAGGAGAATTTTTATCATGGCAAAAATGATACTTAATACCGATGTAAAAAAAGGAAAAATCAATAAAAACATCTACGGCCACTTCTCGGAACATCTTGGCCGGTGCATTTATGAGGGCATCTGGATAGGAAAGGATTCCCCCATTCCTAATACTGAAGGAATACGAAATGATGTCATCGAAGCCTTGCGGGAAATTAAAATCCCCGTTCTCCGTTGGCCCGGCGGCTGCTTTGCCGATGAATACCACTGGAAAGACGGCATCGGTTCCTGCGAAACCCGAAAGAAAATGATCAATACCCATTGGGGCGGTGTGGTTGAAAACAATCATTTCGGAACCCATGAATTCATGAAACTTTGCGAGCTCATTGGCGCAGAGCCTTATATCTGCGGTAATGTCGGCAGCGGCACCGTCCAGGAAATGCAGGAATGGGTGGAATACATAACCTTTGACGGTGAATCGCCCATGACAAACCTGCGAAAGGCCAATGGTCGGGAAGAACCCTGGAAGCTCACCTACTTCGGTGTGGGAAATGAAAACTGGGGCTGCGGCGGCAATATGCGTCCGGAGTATTATGCAGACCTTTACCGCAGGTATGCTACCTACGTAAGGAACTTCGGCGATAATAAAGTATTCAAGATTGCCTGCGGTGCAAACAGCGAGGATTACCACTGGACGGAAGTGCTGATGCGGGAAGCCGGACGCTTTATGCACGGTTTGAGCCTGCATTATTACACCCTTCCGGGTACATGGCAGCAAAAAGGAGCTTCTACACAGTTCGATGAAGCCCAATGGTTCATTACTTTAAAGAAAACCCTGGCTATGGACACCATCATCACCAAACACGATACCATTATGACCCGGTATGACCCTGAAAAGAAGGTTGCTCTCATTGTGGACGAATGGGGCACCTGGTATGATGTGGAACCGGGAACCAATCCAGGGTTCCTGTATCAGCAGAATACCCTCCGGGACGCACTGGTTGCAGGAATCAACTTCAACATCTTCCATAAACACTGTGACAGGGTGCAAATGGCGAATATCGCCCAGGTGGTCAATGTCCTCCAGTCCGTCATTCTGACCGAAGGCGAAAAGATGCTTCTGACACCGACCTACCATGTATTTAACATGTTCAAGGTGCACCAGGACGCTGAGCTTCTATCCCTGGAGCTGGACGTGCCCGATTACAGATACGGTGATGAAAGCACCCCTGCCATCAGCGCTTCCGCTTCCATTACTTCGGGAAATAAGATCCACATTTCCCTGTGCAATCTGAATCCGAAGGAATCCATGGAAGTAAGCTGTGAACTGAGGGGAACGGCTGTATCCAAAGTATCCGGCACCTTCCTTACGGCTTCTGAAATGGACGCCCATAACACCTTCGACAACCCGGCAAATGTGAAGCCCGAGGCTTTTCATGGGGCTTCCCTGCTGCAAGGCAAACTCGCCGTATCACTTCCGGCTAAATCGGTGGTTGTACTGGAGCTGGAATAAAGGTTTAAAAGAGGTGATGGTCGTGGAGATACAAACCAATTGTAAAGGCTGCGGTGGAAATGTCCGGATGACTTCGGAAGAGATTAAAAGAAAATATGTAGACCCTTTAAAATTAAATCCGAGCCGAGTTGTCGGTGACGAGGAATATCACAGGAGGCTTTCTATCTGCCATGACTGCCCCGGCCTTGAATATGGAACTACCTGCCGGCACTGCGGATGCCTGGTTCAGGTCAAAGCCCTGCTGGTGGACTCCAGGTGTCCCTATCCTTACAAATCCCAATGGAACAAAATGCTATCGCACTTTGTTCTTCGCTAGAGGGAACTACTTCCCCCTTCGACGGAGCTAACGCTCCTGAGTACCCTCTAAACCAGCGAGGGGAATCCCCTCTGCACTCCCCATGGTAAGAAAATTAAAAACCATAATTTCCTTACCATGAACTAAGGTGCTGTAAATAATGGCGTCTCATGCCAAAGAGCCGGTAGATTGTGTGAAGTGCATTTCACACAATCTACCGGCCCTTTTATATTTACCTGCCGATCCCGATAATTCTCTTCAGTCCCTGCACCGGGTCCTCCAACGGGAAATATTCCAGCCCCAGGTACTCACGGTACCCCGTTTTTTGAATCGCCGTAAGGATATTGGAATAATTCAGCTCACCGGTATCCAATTCATGTCTTCCCGGGTTGCCGGCAGCATGAAAATGTCCGATTTTATCAATATTTTCCGTGATGCGTGCAATAACATGCCCCTCCATAATCTGCTGATGGTAGATATCATAAAGCAGCTTTACCTTCGGGCTCCCAACTTCGTCAATGATCTGAAATCCCTCCTCGGAACTATAAAGGTAATATCCCTTATGGTCTACCAGGGTATTGAGAGGTTCCACCAGCAGCGTGATGTCCTCGGATTCCAGCAATCCTCTGCACTCTCTCAGTCCTTCCACCAAACCCTCGTGCTGCGTTTCTCTTTCGAGTCCCGGTATCGCATTGCCCACCTGCGTGATAATTTTTTTGCAGCCCAGCTTTTTAGCTGCTGCAATGGACTCCTGGAGACCGTTGATATATTCCTTCCTTACGGATCTATCCACAAGGCTGATGAATTTTGTGCAAATAGCTGCAACTTCCAATCCTTCCCTTTCTTTTGCCACCCTTATCCTTTCCAGATCCCGGTTCCACCATGCCCAAAACTCAAAGGCCTCAAACCCCAAACTTTTAACCGCTTTAATACTTTCCTCAAAATCCTTTTTCCCAAATACCGCATCAATGCATACCGAAAACTTCATCAATGGTTTGCCTCCCTATCCTTCTCAATGTAGCTGTGGCTTTAATTCTCTTCCCATCCTTCCGAAACCAACTCCACAATTCTATATAAGGTCATAATCGCTTTTTCCAGTTCTTCTCTCTGTGGAACCTGGATTCCATGGATAATGGAATTTCGGATCTGGTATAATTCCTGCATCTGTAAGGGCAAAACCTCCTCTTTATCAACGGACCCCCAAAAAAGATATTGGACTTTTTCCATGTCCGTATGCTCTTTCACCATCAGTTTGCGGATAACCCCCTCCATCTCTACCCATTTTAGCAGGAATTCATCAATGAGCTTTTTATTATTTTTGTAGTCTACTTCAAACTTTGAACTGTAAAGCTGATGGGCTTCTTCTCCCGCGTATTTGACCAGGTCCTTGTATATCCCATACTTTTCAACATTTTCAGTGAGCACCTTCTCGATAATCTGAAAACAAATGGGCCGGTTTTCAATCCCTTCCTCCACCATGTGCAGGTATTTTCTCACATGGGAGGGCCGGTCCATCTCAAGCCTTTTGAGCAAGCTGAACAAAAGGTCTACCCTGCCCATGGTGGGCTCGGTAATTTTCATCTTCAGGTTTTCCGGTATGTTTTTCTGTATAAACGTAGAGAGTTCGTAATGATTAAAGAAGGGCCTTTCCTGTTTTTCGATACGCTGGTTCAATGCGAGCTGCAGCTGCTCCAGGGTGACCTCGCCGCTATGGACCAATCCGTTGAGTTGAGCCAGCAGTGCGTATTCCATTTGGGATATCCCTCCCTCGGGTGATTTATACGCCAGATCATGCTCCACTTCCGCCCAGGCGTGCATCAGCACCGAAGCCGCCTGTACTTCGATCACCTCGCCACAATACGTCCAATCAGAAACTACATCTGGCTCCCTGAACTGCACATGAAAATGAGTGGCACGATACCCGGCAAACCGCTTGTCATATTTCAGATAGCTTCCGTCAAAGCGGGCCGGCTCATCTGCAAGCAGGAATTTAGACCGTAAAATCTTCTCCACCTCCTGGACATCCCCTGGGAAATACAATGCAATCCGGACTCCTGCCAGATCGCCGATATCCTTCCGGATATCCCCGATGCATTTATAATCATTCTCCTTCATGCGGTATTTAATTTTTTGTTCCAGGCTTTCAGAGCTTTTGGCCCGATATGTCACTATACAGCGGATTCCATTGTTATGTAAATGCTCCTTGCATTTGGCGGCACAAACCTGTGCCAGCTTCTGATAATAGTCATACTGCTTTTTATATTCTTCTACAAATGTTTTTATCATCGCCCTCATCATTACCCTCGTGTTTTTCAATTTAGGTTAGCGAAAACATAACTTCCACTACCATTTCGCTGCACCTTGCCTATCTATACTCATTATAGTAAATTTTCACACAAAAAAAAAGGTTTCAAGACAGTCCTCTTGAAACCTTTTTGGGATTCCACCCTATGGATTTTACCAGCTCTCTCTGGCTCCAATGTCTGTACCGCTTGGAGTACCTGCATTTACGAGATCACTGCCTTGAACCAGCTTCAGGAAATTGCCCAGATTGATGGTTCCATCGGAATTTCTGCTCACAGCGGGCGTAAGGCTGATAAAGTCAGCGTCACTGGCTACCAGTCCCTTGGCATTGGTGCTGGCATTGTTCTTCCACCAGACATTGGTGCTGGCTACATCAGTTCCACTGGTTTTGTCACTGGAACTGCCTTTATAGGATAAAAGGTTTGTAAACTGGTGCGTACCCGTATCGAAGGCAAAGTTGCTCTGTTTATTATTCCAGGAAGTACAATTCGTCAGTTGGATTGCACCGGGGTTACTGTTATAAGTAAATCCGTGCTTTTTATTATTAAAGGCAATGCTACGTTTTACAATATGATTTACTGCAATTTTTTCGCCTCCCAGCTTAAAGCCGTTACCGTCGCTGTTGGCAGTATAGCTTCCATCGGAGGTTACACCGTTGTTATAGGCGATGCAATCTTCAAAGGTAACAGGATCAATGGCACCGGTGTCTGATTTTGTATAAAGATCCCAACCATCATCCACATTGTTATAGGAGATGCATCCACGGAAGGTATTTCCCGGTCCCGTAGTCAGTTTGCAGGCAAACCCATCTGCATCCTCTCCATTATCCGGGTCCATGTTGTCATGCGAGTCGCAATTTACGATGAGGTTATAGCTGGGCCATTCGCTTTTCGGAGCGGATGATGCATATCTTCCGATTTGCAAGCCCGTATCCCGGTTGTGGTGGGTCGTACAACTCTCTATGGTGTTATAATTTCCTGCCACATAGATTCCATTATCCGCCGACCCTTTTACTTCCAATCCTTTAACATACCAGTAGTTTCCGTTAATCTGAAGGCCTCGGGGGTTACTTACACTGGACGGATCTCCGTAGGGCTGCGAAGAAAAGTCTAAAACCGGCTTTTCAGAGCCATAGGCGAGGATTTGCTTTTTCTGGCTTGAATTTCCATTATTTCCCCGTTCGATGGTGATCTGTGTCGAGTAGCTGTAGGTGCCGCCGCGCAGGTAGATGGCACCGCCGGGTGCAATCCGTGTGATGGCCGCCGTTAACGTGGTAGGACTGCCAATGGTTCCCGGGTTGCTGTCCGTACCGTTGGGTGCAACATAGAGGGCTCCTGTAACCGGTGGTGGCGTCGGTGTAACAACCGGAGTAGGTGTTGGCGTTCCCCCTGGTGTCGGAGTGGCAGTAGGTGCCACTGTAGGGGTTGGAGTCGGCGTAGTAGTGGGCGTTGGTGTGGGTGTGCTTCCTCCCCCATCACTGACTGTTACATTGTCAAACTTTGCAACGGTCTTGTAGGCAATCAAGCCGGCAGCACCAGATGTAAGGCTGCTGTCCGTAGCTGAAAGCTCCAGTGTACCGTTTACATACATCTTGATGGAAGACCCCTGCATTTCAAGCTTTACCGTATACCAGGTACCTGCAGCAAGTCCATAGGAGGATTTGCTCACCAGCGTTGTAGTCGAGCCTCCCACTTTCTTTCTTATCTCCAAGGTTCCGCCGCTGCTGTTGTACAGAGATGCAGCATAGAAGTTGTTGCCATCCTTATATCTACCGCAAACATAAGTCCTGTTGGCACCATTAAAATTGTCTACTTTCACTTGTGCTTCCACACTATAATCAGTCCATGACTGACTGCCGGCAGAGGTCCGGCCTTCATTGGTGCTTGACTGGTAATACACATAGGAACTTCCATCCTGCACGACTGACCAGGTGCCGGAAGTAGCTGTCCATCCATCTGCAGCACCATCATCAAAATTATCACTGAAAAGTGTAGCTGCTTGTACCGTCTGTACTCCGAATCCAAAACTGCCGGCGAGAATACCGGTAAAAAGCAATATTGCGGTAAAATACGAAACCAGTTTTCTGTACTTTGACATACCGTCTACCTCCTTGCTTCAATTTTCAATGGCTGCCACACTCTATCTCCAAGGAGATTCAGGGCATGGTATCCGTATATTGAAGCATACTTTTAAAATTTGATTGGTTATAGAACGCGTTCCAGATATCATTCTAAGGAATCATTTTCCAGAATTCAATGGACATTTCTTAATAAACGGTAGACACTTTTTTACACATATGGATAACTATTGATATTTGTGTGAATTCTTAGGGGTAATAAAAACTCTTTGCAATCTCTTTGTGGATTTTTTAAGGATTTTTGTAGTATTATGTAGTTATTTTTATTGAATATTTTACCATATATGGTATTGACATACATACTCGGACATGGTATATTATTGAAAACTGGCAACGAGGTCAGTTCACATTTGTACTTCTGCATAACTTCACATTTTATAAATCACTTTATACAAAGCTGTGTAAGCCCTGACTATCCGTTTCAAAATGTTTCGGATACCAGGTTTATTTCCTACTTCCAAATTCAAAAAAATCTACGGTTATTTTTGTATATGATGCAACCTTGCAAGTATGCAATGAATTATTATTGCATGCTTGATCATCATACCCTTTTGAGGGAAAAAACAAAGATAAGGCAGGTGAACACAAATGAATCGAATCAGATCCCCGGACTTTACTCATACCTTGGGTTTATTCTTATTACACAAAAACCTTAAAGGATCTGAAAGGAGATAACCGTTATGAAAAAAAATAAACTTTTGAAATTATTTTCCGTTTTTACTCTCGCAGCCGCACTCGTAGGAACACAGACAGTGGCATTTGCCAAACCTTCCGCAGAGGTGAAGGCTGAAAAAGCACCCTATAAAATCACAAAAAGCGCAAACAGCAAGCTGTTTGTGAACCTTGAAGAAAAGGTTTCCCAGGCAAAGGACAGCGAGGAAATCCCTGTCACGGTAGTATTCAACAAGAAGCTCACTGCTGAGGAGTTTGCTTCCATCGAAAAGTTGGTGGGAAATGCAAAATTCAAACACAAATTTGATATCATTCCCGGTGCTGCGTTGAGTTTGACGAAGAGTCAAATCAGCAAACTGGAAAAATCAGAGCTGGTTCAGCAGGTGGAATATGATGAACCGGTACATTCTACCATGAGCACAGCCTCCAACTGGTTTGGTGTAAGCAAGGCAAGGACGGACTTCGGCCTCGACGGTGACCGTGACAGCGCCCCTACAACCTATACCCAAAGTGATGTTGTTGTTGCCGTCATTGATACGGGTATCGATGCAAAGCATGTAGACCTTGACGGTGGTAAAGTTATTGCGTGGAAAGACTGGGTCGGTAATAAGACGACACCCTACGATGATAACGGCCATGGTACCCATGTTGCCGCTACGATCGCAGGTACAGGCGAAGGCAATTCAAGCTACAAAGGTGTAGCACCGGGCGCCGCTCTTATCGGCTTAAAGGTTCTTAATGCAGCAGGCAGCGGCTCCATGAGCAATGTCACAGCCGCTATCGACTGGGCTGTAGCAAATAAAGCTACCTATAACATAAAAGTTATAAGCTTAAGTCTCGGAACCGACGGAAGCTCCGATGGTACCGATTCTACATCCGTAGCTATCAATAATGCTTTCAATGCCGGAATCGTACCTGTGGTTGCTGCTGGTAATGCAGGACCCGGAAAAGCTACCATCGGTTCTCCGGGAGCCGCAGCAAAAGCTTTGACCGTTGGAGCTTTCGGTGATGTAGGCGAAAAAGGCTTCTTCCTGGCGGATTTCTCCAGCAGAGGGCTTACAGCGGATGGAAGAGTCAAACCCGATATAGCCGCCCCAGGATATAATATAACTTCTGCAAAAGCCAATTCCACAAACCAGTATGTTACATACAGCGGTACCAGTATGGCTACACCCTTCACTTCCGGTACGGCAGCATTAATTCTGGATGCCAACCCGAATTTGACACCTGCACAGGTTGTAAGCTATATAACGGGCACAGCACAGGATTGGGGTCCGGCAGGACAGGATCTGGATTACGGCTTTGGCAGACTGGACAGCTACGAAGCCATTAAATCCGCCGGTGGCTATACCGGTACGGCACCGGCTGTTCCTGCCCACCTCTACAAATCCGATTCTCTCTCAGCCAGCAAGAAATATGACGAGTTTACAATTTCCGTTCCCAACACCACCTACCCCATTGCGGTTACAGTGATACTGCCGAACTGGACATCATCACAAGATTTTGATGTATTCCTCTACAACCCAAGCGGCACACAGGTAGCCAGCTCAGAAGGAACAGAGAGACAGGAAACCATCAGTTACACTCCAACCGTAGCAGGAACCTATAAGATCAAGGTTCTCTCCTACGCAGGCAGCGGTTCTTACTTCTTTGATGTAAGCTCCGGTGCAACCAGCATTACACAGACAACCAACCAGTAAACTGATCAAACCGGAAAGGTCCGCATTCTTAAAATGCACTGAAGTCCAAACCTTGCACAGGCCTGGACTTCGTGCATTTTTTGAGTTCCGGCAGTGTCAAAGTTTTTTTCGCAATTTTCCAATGCCAAATATAATAAGGGGAATTATAAAATTTTTCGTTCTACTTAGGAAAAAAGTGATTTTAATACTGCCTGTGTTTATTTTAGTTTTCACGAATTCAAATATTGCTTTCCAAAAAGCAAATCATATTGTATGAGCTTATAAACCTGTATAAGATCGCCAGCCACGCTCTCCTTTTCATTCACGTTATTCTGCAGGACCGGGAATACTTTCCGCAGTTCATCCAGGATATTGAAGTAATTCGGAGAGTTGACCTGTGAATCCTTTAATACCTCAAAGGCAATATGTGCAGGCGAAATGGGCGTATTAAAATCATCCATGGCTTTATAATTTGCCCACGCTGCCAGCGGAGTCTCATAAAGCCGGATGTCTGTTTGAATATGCTCTACGTCGCTAAAAAAGTCCAGCTTATTATAGATGTCGTAGATGCCCCTGGGACTCCCCAATCTGGGGAGATGGTCTCCAAAAAAATACACTACGGTAGGCGTATCCATAGCATTGACTTCTTCAATGAGCTTTCCCAAGGACCGATCCGCATCATAAATCCCTTGTGCATAATTGCTTAATATGGAAGTTTCCACATCATCCAGCTTATCCGATTCGGCATATACTTCCAAATCATCATAAACATCATAGTACGGATCATGGTTTTGCATGGTAACTGCAAATATGAACTTGGGTTTATCGTCCTCATTATTTAAAACCGTAAGAATTTTATCTACGACACTATCGTCCGAAACATTTGCACCTTTTATATCCATGGATGTAAAACCATTACTATCAATAAATTCATCAAATCCAAAATGCTTATACACGGTAGTTCTGTTATAAAATTCGCCTGTATTGGGATGGATCGCAGTGGTACTGTAGCCGTTATCCTTTAAAACAGATGCGATACTTGGAGTATCCCTTCTTAAATACACGTTATACGGGATGATTCCCGGCTTCATAAAAAACGTAGACAATCCGGTCAATGCCTCAAACTCCGTGTTGGCGGTCCCACCGCCAAACACAGGCGAAACGATCTCACCCTTTTGATACTTTTTAAGGTTTTCGGTAATATCCTTTGTAAAGGAAACACCATTCAACTTGGTAGGGTCCCAGAACGTCTCGCTCATGACAACAATAATATTAGGTTTCTCTTCCGTGCTGGCTCGTTCCGTATTATCTTTGCCTAGCATTTCGTTAATTTCCATCATTTTGTCATAGGAATACTCCTTCGGCGCAGCGGTTATATATTCATTCAATTCCGTAAGGTAAAAAAAGTTCTGTATGAACATCCCGTTGCCCAACATCTCTCCCATGCCTACATACCAGGACTTCCCCATATTCAACTCGCTTAAATAGCCGGAATTGCCCAGCATCACTGCATTAGCCATGATGGTGCATGCCGCCAGCGGCAGCAAGGCAAATACAGGCTTGCACGCTAAAGACCTTTTGAAGAATCCCCTGTATCGAATAAGGATAAATACAAAGCCGGCTCCAAAGAAAATCAACATCGTAATGATCTTAAAATCAATATATCGTTTTGAAATCATAATTGCATTTTTGATGAGATAAATGTCCCACGGGTAAAAAGGTTCATTAAAAAATTTAATCTTTATAAAATTTGCCGCTGCCAGTATCAGTGTTGTTACTGACAGCAATGCCGTAGCCAGGCCTCTTCCCAGTATTGATATCAGCGTCAGATAAACGGCTGCCAAAAACAGCAGATTCAATATTCCCTGGGGAGCCAGCATATTATCAAAAGCAGCCCCCCATTGCCCCCACAGTGTATACTCACCAAGGAACAGCATCACGCATAACCCCGAAAGGAATTTAATAAGGTTGTTTGCACCTTTTTTTATCCCGCCCAGGTCCGTCCCGATTTCTCCCGCAGCCGGACTACTCTCATGCTCCGTGTTGGTGGAAAGATATATAAGCATGCTTATACTTAGGGACATCCATAAATAAAAAAGTGTGATTACCGGCAAATATAACGCTGTTGCGGGTCCTGCCGTATATAATCTTAAAAACAGTATTTCTTTATCGATGAACATTTCCTGGGCTTTGAAGGATACCGGCAGTAACAGCAATAGAGGGAAAAGAATATTTAATACTATATTCTTCCATCCCCCCTTACCCTTCTCAAATTTCTTACTGCCTATCCTATATCCAAGTACATAGACAGGATAATATACGATCGGAAAAAGAGTAATATTGATTCCGAACAAGGAGCACAAATATACCGTCAAAATTGCAAAAACTACTGTAGCCTCAAAGATTCTTTTATATTTTATCAATGCAGGGGTAATGGCGATCCATAGCAGTGCGGATAATATAAATATATTAAACAGGTATACTTTATATTGGGCCGTAATGAATAAAACCATACTGTTTATGACAAGCAGTTCGATCCCATTTGCCTTTTTCAATGCAAATCGTGAGGCTCCCAGATAAAATATGGCTATACAGCTGATTATGCCTGTAATAAACTGCAGTATCTCGTTTGAGATGTTCAAAATATCCAGAATACAAAACACTAACAATATAATAAAAATAATCCTATTGATTCTATATTTCATTTTACTAAGTCTCCTCTGTCTAAATAGAATAGTAGGTATACAGCGTGGTAACCTTCGGCTGTAATAAATACTTGCATTTAGGCCAGCACCAACTCGCCCGGACGTTTATTCAAAGGGAGGAGAATGGCTCCTCCTTAAGTTATACATGCCTGTAAAACATTGTAAATGAGTTATGTGACGTATTTGTGGCGAATTTGTGGAGTATTTACGGTGAATTTGTTAACAAATTATTAAGGATTTTAAGATATCTTTTCTTTATAACAGGACTCCAGATCACAAAGTGAAAATAACTGTGTCAAAGAGACGATGTAAATCTGTCTCTTTGACACAGTTATTTTCATTGTTGTGGTATTTATTGTCCATGGACTGCTACTTTTTCGGTATGATAATAAATAAAAATCCTCCAATGAAAAATAATAGCATCACACTCAGAACTCCATATCGGGATTGACCGGTCAGTTGGCTGCAAATACCATATAATGCAGGCCCCATGATGGCTGCAAACTTTCCGAAGATATCATAAAAGCCAAAGAATTCGTTGGCATTTTCCTTGGGAATCATCTTTCCGAAATACGATCTGGAAAGGGCCTGAATTCCGCCCTGGGAAGTGGCTACCAGCAGAGCCAGAATCCAGCTTTTCTCCTGCCTGGTAAAACCCTTTAGCATTCGTACATTCCTCCCCACAGATAAGGTGCCGTAAAATAATTCTTTTATTTTTTATTATAGTAAATATTTTTGAAGTCGTATCCCTGTCTCTGTAAAAATTAGGTTAAATCATGAGAAGTAAGGTTTTTTTATAATATAATTAAATTGTCAGTATATAATACAAACTATAGAAATTACAAAAAATCTAAACAATAGCAGCGTAGTAGTATTTGTTATGAAAGGAATGGTACAATGCCTGGGATGTTGACCCATTATCTCTGTGGAAATAAACTTCTTACATCGCTGGAACATACACCTTTAGCTCTAGTCCTTCGCCAGTATAGGCAAGCTTTCAACCTGGGCACCCAGGGACCGGATATCTTTTTCTTTTACCGTGTCTGGCCCTGGACACGCAGCCACGGTGTTAATAAAATTGGAGAGTGTATGCATGTAAAAAACGTGGGAGCTTTTTTCTCCAACGCTCTTCAATATAGTAAAAACCGATCCGCAAAGGAAAGAAATATCTTAACAGCTTATATTTGCGGTTTTGCCTGCCATTACGCGCTAGACCTGACGGCACACCCCTACATTTTCTACAAGTCGGGGTTCCCTCTAGAAGGAGAGGATCTGAAAAAAAATGAAACCTATTTCCATAATCGGTTCGAAACAGCCGTGGATTACTTGATGCTTCAACGCGAAACCGGACATACCCCCGGTGATATCCAATTCCATGAATGGATCCGTGTTCCGGCGGATCAAGCGCAATGGATAGGTCAAATGATTTCAGACGCCATCTCACATTCTTATGGCTTTATCCTATCTGTAAACCAAGTGTGCACAGCCATGAAGGACATGCTTCAGGTTTATTCTTTTTTACGGGATAGGACCGGTATAAAAAAACAAGCATTTGCTTTCCTGTCAAAGTTTATCGGAACAGCGAAACTTGTAGCCCATATGATCTATCCGGGAGAAATAACCGACGGGCTGGACTATTTAAACTTAAAGCACACTCCGTGGTCCCTGCCCTGGGATCAGTCCGCTCGCTCCTCTGCCTCTTTTCCGGAACTATTTGACAGGGCCGTTGTGGAAGCAGGCGAACTATTGGATGTCATTCATAACTACCTATCGGGAAGCCTGGATTTGAACAGTGCGATGGAACGGATTAGCAGCCGTTCCTATTCCACAGGCTTGGATTGCGCCCTCGCTCCTACTTTCCGTTATTATGACTGTATTTTTACGCCGGCTCATCCCACCACTGGCTAAGGTGCAGTAAAAATACAACTCCCTTACAGCTTCTATGGGAATACAAAAAGAGGCTGTCTCAAAAAGCGGATTGCCCAATGGGCACTCCCTATAAACCGGGTTGTTTACAATCAACACCTCCGACCTGTAGGGACGCGCACTGCGCGTCCGTGTATTTTGGGACAACCTCTCCGATTTTCTCAACTTTTCATATGAAGTTTTTACCAGTAGCGGTTCTTTTTCAAACTGCCGAAGGTGGTCTACCCTGCACTCAAGCCTACGGTGTCACTCTGTTCATATCCCGGGGAAACAGGCAGGCATTCCGTACATTGCCAAGGCCCAGGAGCTTCATGGTCAGCCGCTCCAGTCCCGCACCCAGTCCGCCGTGAGGCGGAATGCCATATTTATGAATCATCAGATAGGATTCAAAGTCCTCGGGATTCATTCCCCACCGGAGCATTTTCTCCACCTGCTGGTGGTAATCATGGATCCGTTGTCCCCCTGTTGTTACTTCCAGCCCGTTATACAGCAGGTCGAAGCTTAGGGTGTAGTTCCTGTCATTTTCATCTTCCATGGCATAAAAGGGCCTTTTGGAAGAAGGGTAATGCGTGATGAATACGAACTCACTGTTGAAGTTCCTTTTCACATAATCACAGATAAGCTGCTCCTCTTCCGGTTCAAAGTCATGGTAATCCGTGATCTTTCTTTTATACTCCGAAGCAATCAGATTCTTGGCCTCCATGAACTTCATCGAGGGAATCGCTTCGATGTGCGGAACTTTTACCTCTAAAAGCTCCAGTTCCTTTCCATACTCCTCCTCCAGCAGTTGAAACATATACGTAAGCATTCCGGTCTCCATCTGCATGATTTCAGTAAAGTCCCGGATAAAGCCCATTTCCAGGTCCAGACTGATATACTCGTTCAGGTGCCGTGAGGTATTATGTTTCTCCGCCCTGTAGACGGGAGCTATTTCAAAGACCCGTTCATAAACACCCACCATGGTCTGTTTATAAAACTGCGGACTTTGGGCCAGATACACCTGTTTGCCGAAATAGTCCAGCTTGAATATATTGGCTCCGCCCTCGGCTCCGGCAAAGACGATTTTCGGTGTTCGAATCTCCGTAAAACTCTGTTTCAAAAGGTACTCCCTGAATCCTCTCGCTATGCCCTCCTGAATCTTGAATATGGCCCTTTCCCTTGGGTTTCGCAGGGATATGGGCCGATAGGTCAGGTTTGTATCCAGCGAAATATCCAGCTTCCTTTTATTGATAACCACCGGCAGGCTTTCTGCCGGCCTGGATAAAACCGTCATATCGATCATATGAATTTCCACGCCGCCTGCTACTCTGGCATCCGGGATTACTTCTCCCTCTACACTCACAGCACAGCCTTCCGTAAGCTCCTTTAGCTCAAACCGTGCCTTTTCCTCCGAATAGACACACTGAAGCACCTCTCTCCGGGTTCGCAGCAAAACAAAGGCAAACCCGCTCATTTCTCTGATTTTGTGTACCATGCCGGAGATTTTCACCACTTCACCCGCATGTTTTTGTAATTCCGATCCCTCTATTTGCGATTTGCCATCAATCTGATTAATATACTCCATAATCCTTCACCTTTCCTATAATTTTGCTCTATTTATTTTGTAACCAAGGGTAAAAGCACGTGAAAGAATAGATACGGCATAGTCGTTTTGTTTGCGCCTGTGCTTTTCGAATAAAATGAGGAAAAATACACGCGCATCATTCCTTGCCATTAAAAAAGCCTCACGCCGCAGAATTACTTCTGGGACGTGAGGCTTACTCTCGTGGTGCCACCCAAATTGAGCACAAAACAGGTACCTGTAACAAACCCTTACCGGTTTTGCACTCCTCTCAATGTCCATAACGCCTACCTGCGGGTTGACTTACTTGCCCTTTCGTGCTTTCCTCCAACCAACTCCCGGATGTCTTTTCTCCTATCCAATTCCTGAAGGCACTTCCAGTCGCGATACCTTCTCCCTGGAGGCAGCATAGGATACTTTTTCCGTTCACCGTTCTTTTCCCTATTCTATTGTCAGGATGATACTGTAAACCTCATCCCGTGCAGGTTGTTTGAGTACTCAAATCGTGAAGCAAGGTATTGGATCCAATAACAAAGGTGGCTTTGTCACTTTTGTTTGCGCATGTGCCTTTCCGAAGCATGAGGAAAAGCTGGCACGCGCATAAATTCAATGTTTTTTTATTGTGTAGGAAAGGGGACTTTCTTATACAATAAAAAACCCCTCGTCTCAGAAATCATTCTGGGACGAGAGGATTATTCCCGCGGTACCACCCAAAGTAACAGTAACAGCAGCTTCAGTGGATTCATACTGTCACCGTTCAACTCAATGCATGTAACGTCTGCTGACGGACCGGCTTACTTGCAATGCGTATGCCTGCTTTCCTCCGGCCAACTCCAAGGTGTCCGTTCACTTGCATGATTCCTGAAAGCACTTTCAGCCGCGATGCTTTCTCTCTGAAGGGAATGGAAGTTACTTTTCCTTATCATCGTTGTTTTAATAATTATTATACGTAGTTTAATGCTTTCCTGAACCATTGTCAAGAGGTAAGTTTAAAATTTTAAATTTTTCATGTGCCCTGATTATTCTCTCTGGATGTATTCCTTTCCATCCTTGTAGGGGCGGGTTCTAAACCCGCCCTGAGTTTGGCAACGCAGTCGATTCTAAATCGTGGTATAAAATCAGAGTGGGCGGGTTTGGAACCCGCCCCTACAGTTTTTCCTTCAACATTATAATGAAGTGAACACGACTTATTCCATGTATAAGTCAAAAGAATTTCCTCCCTTCTGTTTTGCCTTATACATAGCAGTATCCGCACAATGAATAAGATTTTTTGCATCTTCGGCGTCATCAGGATATAGACTGATTCCCAAACTAATGCTTATGTTAAATTTTGTACCGTCCAATTCGACAGGGGCCTCAAATTCCTTCAGAATCCTCTGTACAAGGGCTGAAACATCTTCTTTCCCTTTTATAAAGGGCTGGATAATGATAAATTCATCCCCACCCAACCGTCCAATGGTGTCGACTTTTCTAACGGAATTTTTGATTCTGTCTGCCGTTTCCTTCAACACTTTATCTCCTGCATTGTGTCCATAGGTATCATTAATAGCCTTAAACCTATTTACATCCAATAGCATAATGGCAAACTTGAAATTCCCTCTTGCGGCCTGTTCAATGGTAGCATCAAACTGCTGCATTAAGTAGCTGCGATTGGCAATTCCCGTCAGGGAATCATAATTCGCCAGATATACGATTCTTTCCTCCGCTCTTTTTCTTTCGGTGATGTCCCGTATAATGTGGATCCTTACTCTTTCGTCCTCTATAACCGTGCTTTTTGCACTCACTTCTACCGGAAAACTTGTCCCGTCTTTTTTTACATGAATACTCTCAAACACCACACCCGTGGTATCTGCCCTCTTCATTTGCTCTTCCAGCCTATCCCTCACGGAAGGATTGCTTATGCTCTGAATACTCAAAAGCAAGATCTCATCGTAGGAATAACCGTACTTGTACAATGCATTTTTGTTCGCATCGATAATGCTGCCGTCAGGTTTGGCGTATAGTACGATATCCTGGGCGTTTTCAAATAAAACCTGATGTTTTTTCAATGCAGCATCTGCCTTCTTGAATTCGGTAATATCGGAAAACAGAGTAATAAACTGCCCTTTCATAGGACTAAAGGCACTGACCTTGAAATGCTTGCCCAAAGTTAGGAAGTATCTCTCAAACTGGGAGGAGGTACCGCTAAGAGCAACCCTTCCATATAACTCAATCCATTGTGCCTCCAGGTCGGGGTATATATCAAGTACCGTTTTCCCCATAACCTCTTCCATTGTAAGACCTGTCATTTCCAAAAAGGCGTGGTTCACTGCCAAAAACCTATAATTACAGGGATTTCCCTCGTCGTCGCAGATAATCTCATGAAGCGCAAAAGCTTCACACATCGAATTGATAAAGCTCTGAAGGTATTCTTCACAATCACCATGGCATATGTAGTTTTTAAGCATCTGAACCACGTCCTTTCTTTGGTATAGTAAATATTGCATATAGTACGATCAAATAAATTAAAATATGATTACCACGCTTTTCCAAAAAATAAACAGTACTTATTGTAATAACGTCCAGTATATTTCAGGCAATCAATTTTATTACAATACAGTTAGAAGAGAAGCAGCGGAATTCACCCTTTGACATTGCAAAACCCTGCATACCAAAGGCGGCACCCTGCATACGGGGTGCCGCCCTAGAATAAAAAACAAAGGTATCACAGCAGACTTATTATAAAACAAGTTTTTCAAACCCTACTCCGGCTGCAATACTGTATTCTTTTTATAAAAACTGGGGGATACGCCAATCACATTTTTAAACACCCGGCTGAAATACAAGGGGTTTTCGTAGCCCACGATATCGGAAACCTCCTTGATGCTCAGGGAAGAACGAGAGATCAGGTACTTTGCTTCCTCCATGCGTATTTTGGTTATATACTGCAAGGGGGATACACCCGTTAGCTTTTTAAACTTATGGATAAAACTATAAACCCCAAGATTGCACATTTTGGCATAGTACTCAGCGGAGTAGGCCTCGTTATATTTTAAATGCATAATGGCAATGATTTTACTGAAGCTGTCCTCATTGGTAATGCTTTGATTATCCGTCAGGCTCTCCAGTTTCCGGGCGATGCAGGCAAGCAGTTGAAGAAAGTATCCTACGGAATATTGCATGTAGAGAGGCTTTTTAAGCTGGAGTTCCTGCATGATTTTCGCCAGCAATTCGATACACTCGTCATAAACTCCGATGGAATAGAATCTTCTTCCCAGGAGTCCTACCTTCATCAATTCCTCCTCAACGCCATACCCGGTAAAATGAATCCAGTACAGTTCCGTTGAATCTTCAAACCGGTAATGATAATACTGGGGCTGCCCTGGAGTAAAAACAATAGCGGTTCCCTCCTCCAGTTTTATGGTTTCATTGTCAAACTGGTAGTATCCACTGCCTTTTACTAGATAGATAATCTGGTAATCTACCCGCCCCTGCTGTCTGGCTATTTTAAAATCCCGAGTGAGAAACTTTTGATATCCACAGCAGTTGACCAGGATATATTTCTCAGGATCCTGGAATCCACATTCTTTCCAATAACTTCTGTAACTTCCGGAGATATTGATCATACATTTCCTTTCCCCTTTATTTTCAAATGACAATATCGCAAATATCTTTCGCAAAATTGTGTATGTTTTTACTTTTATTATAGCTTTATAATCTCTGTAGAGCAATATTAAAAGTTCTGGATACGTACAGACAGCAGCTTCTATTGTGCTGGCACAATAGAAAGCGCTATCGATCCGAAGAAAAACTTGCAGCAAATAAATCCATATTGAAAGGTAATTTTATGAAGGCACTGGACAAAAAAATAACCCTGTTTTCCCTTGTATGGCCTATATTTCTGGAAAACCTGTTTCGCATGCTTCTTGGAAATGTCAACGTTCTTATGCTGAGCCATTATTCGGACCAGGCTGTTGGAGCCGTTGGCGTTGCCAACCAGATCATCAGTATGGTTTTGACCCTGTACACCATCGTTTCTTTAGGAACAGGCATCACTATCAGCCAATACCTTGGTGCCAAGGATACTGCCTCCGCTTCCAAAGCCGCTGTTTGTTCCTTAATGGTCAATACTGCACTAGGCTTTCTTCTCAGTATTTTTCTGGCCGTATTTTCCCGCAGCTTGCTCCGGCTGATGAACCTGCCGGAAGAGTTGATGGGGTATGCCACACAGTACATGTGGATTGTGGGAGGCGCTTCCTTTTTGCAGGCCTTGATTGCAACCATGTCTTCCATTGTCAGGAGTTATGGCATTACCCGGTTTTCCATGTATATTGCTCTTGTCATGAATGTGATAAATGTACTGGGAAACTCCATTGTCATTCTTAAGCCCTTCGGCTTTCCCGAACTTGGAGTTGTAGGCATCGCAGGCGCTCTTATTTTCAGTGAAGCGGTTGGATTTTTCCTGATGCTGTATTTCCTGTTGGCAAGGGTTCGTATCCCCCTGCATTTTAAGGAACTGGTCCCCTTCCCCAAAAAGATGTTCCTGGACATTCTGAAAATCGGTTCGCCGGCCGCAGCCGAAAGTTTGTCCTGGAGTGCCACACAGACACTTAGTATCTATGTGATTACACTGCTGGGAGCTGAAGCTATCACTACGCGTATTTATGTAAACAATATCGTTTTCTACATTTATATTCTTGGAATGTCCATTGGCCAGGCCACTCAAATCTATACAGGCCATCTCATCGGTGCAGGCAAAGTGCAGGAGGCCTATGACACCTGTATTAGAAATCTGAAAATCGCCATAATCAGCAATGCAGTACTGTCCCTCGTGTTCATCCTCTTCCGTAAGCCGTTATTGGGGATATTCACACAAAACCAGGAGCTAATCCAATTAGGCTGCCTGATTATGTTATTCGACTGGGTAGTGGAAACAGGTAGAGCCTTTAACCACATTGTCCCTAACGCCCTTCGCGGTGCAGGAGACGTAAGATATCCCGTAGTCATCACTATTTTTTCCATGTGGGGTATCAGCCTCCCCTTGTGTTACCTGCTGGGTATCCATTTCCATCTGGGTTTGCTGGGCATATGGTTTGCCTATGCAGCCGATGAATGGTTCCGCGGATTGCTCTTATACCGCCGCTGGCGCTCGAAGCAGTGGCAGCGGATGAGCCTTGTAACAGGCAAACCCACTGTTGTCCCGGAAAAAATAGGGGCAGCGGAATAAACCGTACATTCCTTTACTTATTGATCGTCACCGGTAAATCAGGCAATTTTTGAAACCCTCGGCCGATAATTACCCAATTTGCCCTGGTACAGAAGCCGAAGCGCCTCCGACTTTTCAAAATCCCCGGGAGTGGTGAGTGCAGAAGGCTTCTGCACAATATCCACTCCGCTTTCCTGAAAAACGGATGCGACAAATTCTGAACAGAAGTATGCGTTCTCTCTTCGCAGGCTTATATTGAAAATGACACCCAGCAATCCTATGAGGTTATATCGATACCGGTGCCGGTTCTTTTCAAACCTTCTGACGTGCTTACGTACCTTTTCATAGGCAGCAGGCTCCACCGTGCAGCAATATAAAGCACATTTTGCCTCTATAAACAAGGGTCCTCGAATATTCTCCCTTACAAATCCAGCAATCAGAGGATTATGGGGCTTTAGCCGCCCAAAGCTGTAAACCTCCTTCAGTTCCCGGTCAAATGCAATGGAGGCATGATTGAAAGGCGCCTTGGTGTATAGTTTGATTAATCGGGTAAACACAGTTCCCGTATCCGTAAGAAGAATATAGATATTTTTTTCGTTTTTCATCATTTTCACCGTCTTTTCCTTGATCCCAATGCTTTCAATTATTTAAACGTAAATTCTGCAAAAAGTACTGCAAAAATAAGTGAAATTTGAGCAAAAATTCACTTGCCTCAATTTTCTCGAGTAAAGAAAAATCTTGAAACCCAGTTTTCAAACCGTTTCAAGACTTTTATCCATTCTTATCCGATGAAAGCAAAGCAAAGAACAATCCCTGACTTCACACCAATCGCTTCTCTGGAAATCAATAAAAATTGATTTCTTCATATTCAATTTTATTAAAACAGTTTTCAATTAATGATATTCTTTCTTCGCTTAATTTTCGTACAAATTCAATATAATACATTTTCCACTCAGTTTCGCTTTCCTTTTCCTGTGAAATGACGGAAGATAAGCTTGTGAAATCACTCCTCAATTCCTCATAAAACACCATTTTCGCTAAAATAGCCAGTTCCATATCGCCTAATGTATTAAATAGAGTTTCAAATTCATCACTAAATAAGCAGTCCGCATTTAGAATATCAATAAAATCGTGCAGTGAACTTATACTTGATTTTATGAGATTGATTTTGTCTACTGTTCTTGTAAGCTTCATTAATTTTTTGACTACTAATTTGAAGTCGTTATCACTCATCCGTTCGCCATCTTCGAATAGAAGGATATTTTCTTTTATCTTTTCTTCCTTTTCAGTTATAATAATGCTGCTGAGACTATCATTATTTGCTGCATGGATAACCCTTTGCGTAAAAATTGTCTTGTACCGGTGAATATAGTCTACTATATCGGGCTCATTGATGCTTAAAGTATTGATTAACTTTTCAATGGCTCGCCCGATATCCAAACTGATCTCGGCAGAACCTAAGGATTTTAGTTTTTCATCTAACATATCAAAATGATATTTTGAAATCATCAATTCATTGGTAGTACTTCCCGATAAAACTGAAAAAACTGCATTATTAAAAACCAATTCAAACAGGTTGATGAGTTCGATTTTGTAATCCATCCGAATCATTTTACCAAAATTGCTTAGCATTTTGTTAATATCCTGTGTACTAAAATGCTTACAAAATTCCGTTTCAATCTTAAAATGTTCCAGATAGCGTTTAATGTATAATACGCCCTGGATACTCATATCATCGAAAACCAGAGGATAATCTATACTTGCCATTGTATGATGCGAATAAAAAATTACGTTATATTTTTTAAAAAACAAAGGTATGGCTTCGGAGATTGTAAGATGATACGATTCAAGTTGGACATTCAGTTTATTTTTCCTGATTTCCTTATAAAGGTCTTTTGTTTCTTCAAACCACTGAACAACCCGTTCTACTCCTTTTCTATATATATCCTTTATATCAATTTTTCTCAAATCACCGATTGCCTCCTCCGGACTGCTGCAGCTAAGAGTATAAGCATCAATACAATATAAAATTGAAAATAATAAACTTTCCGCAGTATATGCGGTCACAGAAGAACTTTCACCTTTGGTATACTGCATTATCAGTTCCTTCAGTATAAGCATGATTTGAACCTGAATATTATTGACCTCCTGCTGGGTCAGAAATTTAGTGCGTAAAGCTTCATTTAAAAGTGAAACCGTATATTGGTTTTGCTTTAAATTTGATAGGCTTATTTTTCCACGCAAAACCAGTGCTTGAGCACCTTCATTTTCTAATTCCATAGCCTATTCATCTCCCTCTCCCAAGGAATCCTTTATCTGAGCCTTCCGTCTGAAATCTTCGGCAAACACTTCAAGTGTACTCTTTAAAAGGTCTATAGAACCTCCACAGGAGTTTTCAAAATAGTCCTTCATCATACGGATTAGCTTATCATCGGCAATCCGATCCTCTGTTTCATTTTTCAAATAGTAAAATGTTTCGTGCAATTCATTGAGTGTAGGTACATAATTCTCACGATTAACAAAGGCGGAAGTGCAAAAGTTGTCTATTAACTCCTTCGTAACTTCAAGTCCCAGCTCCACTCTTCCATAACTATTTAAAACGTGATTTCGCACTTCAATAATATGTTGAACTTCCTCTGCCGTCAGGACTAAGCCATATTCTTTTGTTCTTTCATTACTTTTCAGCAGTTCCCCTATATATGTTTCCCTCAATAATGGATGTATCGAGTTCAAAACCATAGGTAAAAGCATGTCGCTCCCTCCTTTTATAAAATATTACTTATTAATTCTAGAGAACTATTGACAAACATTAACTTTTGTGATATAGTATAATTGGGTATTATTTTTAATAATACTCGCATTTATATATATTATTCTAATTTCTTTCTATTGTCAACTATCTTTTGTTTGCTTTTTATTTCGTACACCTACTAAATTATAAGCAATTAAAAGACAAGGGCGTTTCTTCCGCTGGCTGCCCCG
>ENA-OFCE01000265-OFCE01000265.1-metagenomes-genome-assembly--contig:-NODE-265-length-35947-cov-3.985540_pt1 | contig 35947 bp, 35 predicted proteins | sample MGYA00153388_OFCE01 | MGnify analysis MGYA00153388 | reverse complement strand
GAAAAAATCCATCAATTTCATTGGTCTCGGTTTTAATGGAACGCTGTCCTAGTCGTCGGTGTATGTGGACTTCACCAGCAAATCGCTAACGGTTACGTTGGCTAAACCGGTGTTTACCAAAGCCAACGTGCAACGCGGCGTGGTGGCCACCGACATTCATCTGACCGTACTGACGGAGTTTATGCGGGCGCTCAAAGTGAGCGAAAACGGTGTGGACTCCATCATGGAGAACAACCGCAGCTTGGTGGCAACGTCGAGCAAAGCGCCGCTGTTTGCAGACATCGTGCCCGGTGCGCTGCAAACGCGGTTGTCGGCCAACCAAAGCGCCAACGCGCTGATCCGGCAGTCGTACGCACAATTGCACAGCAGCGCCACCGCGCGAACCGCGAACGTGCGCGGCGTGGACATTGCGCGTCATTGGTTCGACGGGGACGGCGGTCGCGTGCACATGAGCGCCGCCTCTCAGCGGGACGCGGCAGGGCTTGACTGGACGATGGTGGTGGCGATTGCGCGCTCGGATTACATGGGCAATGTGCAGCGCACGATTTTCGAGGACGTCGCAATTGGCTTGCTCGCTGTTTTGCTCGCGCTGGCAGTGGGGCTGTGGCTGATGCATCGCCTCACCAGCGACGTGCAGCGCGTGGTCGAAGGCCACTCGATTGCTGGCACGCGGGCAGTCGCCGGATCCGCTCTTCGCAAACTGCAGAGACGAGCTGGGCACCATCGCCCGCGCGGTTGAGGAATTCAAGGCCGGCCTGCTCGTCGACCCGTTCACTGGCGCATTAACCCGGCATACGCAGGAAAAGCGCGTGGCGAGCCTGTTGCACGCGACGCCAGAGGCCAATTTCGCGGTCGGCTTCGTCGACATGGACAAGTTCAAGCGGGTGAACGATCAATACGGTCACGCGCCGGGCGACGCGGTGCTTGCCGTGTCGGCGCAGCGCATGGCATCAATCCTGCGCCGCGACGATCTACTGGCGCGTTACGGCGGCGACGAGTTTGTGCTGCTGCTGTCCGGCGTGACGAGCGACGAGGATGTGGCGGCAAGGCTCGCTGAAATTGCGGCTGGTTTAGATGCGCCCATCAATCTGGCGGCGGAACACATTCACGCTGGCGCCTCGTGCGGCGGCGTGCTCTATCCGCGCGACGGAATCACGCTGCTGCAACTGGTGGGAGTCGCCGATGCGCCGATGTTTCAGGAGAAGAGGCGGGGTTGAGGCGTCTCGCCAGCGAGCCACACTGCCCTCATCCTTCCTGCGAAGGCAGGAGCCCAGCGACTTTTTGTTGCCTTAGAAACGCGTTTCAGCCACCGAAAGACATTGGGCTCCTGACTGCGCAGGGGGACGAATTTGCAGTGAGCTGCGACTACTGTTTGAGCACATCCGCGCCCTTGGGCGGCGTAAACGAAAACGCTTCAGCGGCGAGCTTTCCGTTTTTGTTGAGCGATTCAAAGCGAATCGTATTGGTGTTTTGCAGCGCGTCGCGCCACGTCAATTCGCGCGGCTGCAAAGCGACGATCGCCACGCGTAGATCGCTAAACGCGGCGTCCGCCTTCTTCGATTTCGCTTCGACGAATCCGATGGATCCTTGCGATTCTGCGGATTTCAAATCGAACAATTTGTCGGCCGCTGACGCGTCGAGCAATAGCGCGAGCGGTTGCTCGGTCACCGTGTCTCCGAGTTTTTTGATGGTGACTTGATTCAAGTCGTCATCATGCAACCACACGGTGGTGCCGTCGCTGACGATGGTTTGCTTGTACGGTTTCTCGTAGACAAAGCGGAATTTTCCCGGACGCGCGATGATGAAGGTGCCGAATGATTGGCGGCTCACACGGCCATTTTTGTCGCGCACTTCTTGTGTGAACGAACCCGAGAGGGAGGCCAAATCACGCGTGTAACTTTTGAAATCAGTGAGCGCGTTGGCGGGGGTTTGGGCATGTGCGGTTGCGCTCAAAAGCGCGGATACAAATGCAAATTTTAAGAAAGTGTTCATAAGTTACACAGATGGTTTGACGCCCTCTCCCGCCTGCGGGCGGGGGGACAAAACTACTCTTCCCGCTTCGGCACAATCACTTCACGCTTGCCCATCGCATTAGGCCGAGTGACGATGCCAGCGTTTTCCATCGCTTCAATTAAACGCGCCGCGCCGTTGTAGCCGATGCGCAAACGGCGTTGCACGTAGCTGATTGTCGGTTGCCGACTTTCCAGCACGGCGGCAACGGCCTCGTCGAAGCGCGGGTCTTTTTCACCTTCATTCGACCCGCCTCCGAACAGTTCGTTCATCGTTTCGCTGTCGGTGCCTTCAAGCACGCCTTCAATGTACTGCGGCGGCGCTTGCGCTTTCCAGTGCTCCACCACCCGATGCACTTCGTCATCAGTCACGAACGCACCGTGCACCCGCACCGGCAGGCCCGTGCCACCGAGCATGTAGAGCATGTCGCCGCGACCGAGCAGCGCCTCGGCTCCCATCTGGTCAAGGATAGTGCGCGAATCGATTTTGCTGGCGACTTGAAACGCAATGCGCGTCGGCACGTTGGCCTTGATGAGCCCGGTAATTACGTCGACCGAGGGTCGCTGTGTGGCGAGAATGAGATGAATGCCAGCCGCGCGTGCCTTCTGCGCAAGCCGCGCAATCAGCTCTTCAATCTTCTTGCCGCCGGTCATCATCAGATCGGCCAGCTCGTCGATGACGACCACGATAAACGGCATTTCCTCTAACGGCTCCGGCTGATCCGGCGTCAGCGAAAACGGGTTGCCAATCGGCTGGCCCTTCGCCACCGCATCGCGAATTTTTACGTTGTAGCTGGACAGCTGGCGCACGCCCATGTAGCTGAGCAATCGGTAGCGCCGTTCCATCTCGTTGACACACCAATTAAGCGCGTTGGCCGCGAGCTTCATGTCGGTGACCACGGGGCACAACAGATGCGGAATGGCGTCGTAGATCGACAGCTCCAACATCTTCGGATCGATCAGCACAAGGCGCACTTCGCGTGGCTCGGCTTTGTACAGCAGCGACAAAATCATCTGGTTAATGCCGACCGATTTTCCCGAGCCGGTCGTGCCCGCCACTAAGCAATGCGGCATGCGACCCAGATCAGCCACCACCGGGCGTCCAGCAATATCTTTGCCGAGTCCCATGGTCAACAAACTTGGCGCATCGTTGTACGCCGCACTGCCCAAAATTTCGATCAACGCGACGCTCTGCCGCTGCGGATTCGGCACCTCCAAACCCATGCACGATTTACCGGGAATCGTCTCGACCACACGAATACTCATCACGCTCATCGCGCGCGCCAAATCCTTCGCTAGATTGACGATGGAATTGCCCTTGACGCCCACATCAGGCTCAATTTCGTAGCGCGTCACCACCGGGCCGGGATAGGCCGCGAGCACCTTCACGGGAACGTTGAACTCAGCGAGTTTGCGCTCGATTAAACGTGAGGTGAACTCGAGCGTTTCCGCGGAGACGACGGGTTGCTCTTTGGGCAGCGGCTCAAGTAACGAGAGCTGTGGCAACACCGAATCGGGAATGTCGGAAAACAGCATGGTCTGCTTTTCGCGCTCAATCCGCTCCGACAAAATCACCGGCTCAAACGTCTCAATAATCTTGATGGGTTCGTGCTGCTCCACGCGCTTGGTTTCTTCTTGAATATAGAGATTTCTCAGCTCCACTTCCGGCGCGGCTATTTCAAAATCACGCTTGATCTCGCGCACTTCTTCGCGCTTTTCGCGCCAGCTCGTGAAACCGTCGAGCAGCAGCGAGCCCACCCGCTCACTCACCCACAACCACGGGATCGCAAAGGCGATGGTGACGCCGACAAATACCAACACAATCAACAGCAACGCGCTCGGCACAAAGCCGATCAACTTGAGCATCGGATACGCCACGCTTTGCCCCATCGCACCACCTGCGCCCTGCGGTAACCCCGCGAACCAGCGATGCATGGCGAGCGCCTCCAGTGCACTGCCCGCGATCATCAGCAAAGCAAGCCCACCGAGGCGCCATGCCAAGCTTGAACCGCCCCAATCGGGTCCAGCGTCGTCTGCACCTGTTACAACGGCGCGACGCGGCAGCGTGCGCACGAGGGCGACCGCTGCAAACGCCAACAACCACCACACTGTTGCACCCAGCACGAAATAACCGATGTCGCTGGCCCACGCGCCGAGCGAGCCGAGCCAATTTTTAACCGCCAAATTTTTGCCCGTGGTCGACCACGCCGGATCCTCCACGCGGAAGCCCAAAAACGCGAGCACGGTAGCCATCAACAACGCAACTGCGATCAGCCACACCGTCCAGCGCCGCAGCGACGCCAATCGCGCTGACGCGGGCGTGCTCGGGCGCGACGAACGCACGCGACGGTTGCCACGCGGACGGGCTAACAGAGTTTTTATTCGCTCAAACATCACTCGATTTTATTTCGCCTCGACTAACGTGACTCGCGAATAAAAAAAGCGCCGTGTTTGCACAGGGCGCCTTTGTCTGCGAGATCAGACTGCTCAATACTTGACGCTGAGCGACGATTTTTGCGAGGCGAAATACGCAGCCAAATTCTCGATGTCTTTTTTCGACAGCGCGGCGGCGAAGCCCTTCATGATCGCGTTGTTACGCTCGCCTGACTTGTAATCGCGTAGTGCTTTGGCGAGATAGTCCGCGTGTTGGCCTGCGAGGCGCGGATTGTTCGGGTCGGCACTGTTGCCATCGACTCCGTGGCAAGCAGAGCAAATTTCTTTCGCTTTGGTCCCGCCCGCAACCGAGTCGGCAGCCACCGCGACGTTTGCAACGCTGATCAGCAGCGCGGAGCACAATAAGGTAATAGGCGTTTTCATTATTTGATCTCTGCGTAATACGCAGCCAAATCATTCATGTCTTTATCCGACAACGACAAAGCGATAGCGCGCATGCCCGCATTTTTACGGTCCCCGTTTTTGTAAGCCTTGAGCGCGCTGACGAAGTAGGCCGAGTGCTGACCCGCGATCTTGGGCACTTTGTAGACCTCGGGAAAGGAGGTGCGCAAACCCGCGATGCCATGGCAGCCTTGGCAGCGCTGGACAAGTTGTGCGCCCGCCTTGGCGTCGCCCACCGCAGCGGTAGCGGGGGCCTGTGCGGAGGCGGGAACAAATATTGTTGCAAGCATCAAACTTGCGACAGCAGAAGCGATAAACGCGATGCGTTTCATGGAATTGGCGGAAGTTTCAGGAAATCTATTCAATTATAAGGTTCAAGCGAGCCATCCCGTTGCGCGTAGCTACTTGTAATCGGGGTGACCGACTTCATTTACTATTCACCATCAATTTTTGCGGTTTGCGGAGCCTCACCCTATGAGCGACAACATTACTCACGTTACAGACGCCACTTTTGACGCCGACGTTCTTAAGTCCGGCACGCCAGTTTTGGTGGATTTTTGGGCGGAATGGTGCAGCCCGTGCAAGATGATTGGCCCCATTCTGGAAGAAGTCGCCGTGAGTCACGCAGGCAAAATCAAGATCACTAAGGTTGACGTGGACGAAAACCGTGAAGTCGCCGCCAAGTATGGCATTCGCGGCATCCCAACCCTGCTGCTATTCAAAAACGGCGAGCTGGCTGCGCAAAAAGTGGGCGCATTGTCCAAAGCGCAATTGACGGCCTTTGTTGACAGCAACGTCTAACACCGTCACAATTCGTTCTTGTTAAGTGCCCCATCGTCCTGATGGGTCAAAATTCCTCTCAAATCCAACACGATTTAGCGCTCTGGCGCATCTGTTCAAACATATTTTTCCCGAGACCGCTCCGCAATGTTTGCGTTGAGCCGCTCGACCTGCCTGCCCGTCCCACTTTTTTGGCGCGGCACCTTCCCCTTCCACTTATGGACGCACCCCTAACAGCATGAACATAGCTGAACTCAAAACAAAATCTGCCGCTGAACTTCTTGAAATCGCGCTCGCCAATGAGCTCGAAAACGCCAACCGACTGAGGAAGCACGACCTGATCTTCGCCCTGCTCAAGCAGCAGGCCAAGAACGGCGCGAGCATTCGCGGCTCCGGCGTGCTGGAGGTGCTGCCCGACGGCTTCGGATTCCTGCGTTCGCCCGAAGCGAGCTACCTTGCAGGCACCGACGACATCTACATTTCGCCGTCGCAAATTCGTCGCTTCAACCTGCACACCGGTGATTCGATTGAAGGCGAAGTGCGCACGCCGAAAGAAGGTGAACGTTACTTCGCGCTGACCAAGTTGGACGAGGTCAATGGCTTCTCGCCGGAAGCTGGCAAAAACAAGGTTCTTTTCGAAAACCTGACACCGCTGTTTCCTAACAAAATTCTGCAACTTGAGCGCGAAATCAAGGCTGAAGAGAACATCACCGGTCGCGTGATCGACATCGTCGCGCCGATCGGCAAAGGTCAACGCGGCCTGCTCGTCGCGCCGCCGAAGTCCGGCAAAACGGTCATGCTGCAACACATCGCTCACGCGATTGCCAGTAACCACCCAGATGTCGTGCTGATCGTGCTGTTGATCGACGAGCGGCCAGAAGAAGTGACCGACATGCAGCGCACGGTGCGCGGCGAAGTGGTTGCGTCAACGTTTGACGAACCGGCCACGCGCCATGTGCAGGTTGCCGAAATGGTGATCGAAAAAGCCAAGCGCCTCGTTGAACACAAAAAAGACGTGGTGATCCTGCTCGACTCGATCACCCGGTTAGCGCGTGCTTACAACACCGTCATGCCATCGAGCGGAAAAGTGCTCACCGGTGGCGTTGAAGCCAACGCGCTGCAACGCCCAAAACGCTTCTTCGGCGCGGCGCGCAACATCGAAGAAGGCGGCTCGCTGACCATCATCGCAACGGCGCTGATCGACACAGGCAGCCGCATGGACGACGTGATTTACGAAGAATTTAAGGGCACCGGCAACATGGAGATCCACATGGATCGCCGCATGGCCGAAAAACGCGTCTACCCGGCGATCAACATTGGCCGCTCCGGCACACGTCGAGAAGAGCTTTTATTAGAGCCGAGCGTGCTGCAAAAAACATGGATTCTACGCAAACTCTTCTCCGAAATGGACGAGATCGAAGCCATGGAAAAACTGCAAAAACACATGCGCGATACCAAGAACAACAAAGAGTTCTTTGAGGCCATGACGCGGGCGCGGTAACCGCCTCGTCCAAGAAAAAGCCGCGCACTTAGCGCGGCTTTTTACGTCGAACTGCGGTTATAGCTTTTCGCTGTAACGCCCGTTCTGTATGGGTTTCATGCCTTTTAATAGCAGAATCGACTTATGCATATAACGATTGTTGGCACCAAATAAGTCAACGCTCTCGCTAAAAAGCCAAATGTCAACAAAACCTACTTTTTCGCGTTTGCAAACGCCTTCATTTCGCTGAACACGCGCCCACAAACGCGCAAATCTTCCAGCGACGCATTGTTCGGCCCGAATACGCCTTCGCCAAATGAATTGTTCTCGCCCTGCGCCGCAAATAGGCCTGCGCAGCGCGAAACCGGGTAGCTGCTGCCTCGCACAAACGCCCGCGCTCCGTTTCGCTGATGCCGCGATCATTGGCGCGACGAGCATTAATGCGGGCTTCGGGGACCGTGATCACAAACTCTCCCTGCGCCGCGACGGAAACTTTTTGATTTTCTGCGCTGAGCGCTGCCCACAATTTCCGCGCGGCCACAGCGCTGTTTTCGGCATCCGCCAAACGCCACAGATTCAATTGCGAAATGGTGACGTAGGCCAAGCGAAACAGCTTGCTGATGGCGGCGCCGTTATCGGCTGGGTCTTTGCTGCTGACGCGATCAAACAACGCATAGGCGCGCTGCCCATAGTCAATGGCCTGCTCGTAGCGCGCCGCCTCGCGATGAATCAGTTCAATTGCGCCATAGGCGCTAGCCGTGTTGTACATGCGCAGCGTGTTGTCAGGCTCTGTGGCGAGCAACCGCTCTTCAAGCGCGACCGATTTTTGCGCCCACGTTAACGCTGTGCCGCTGCGCTCTGCATCGGCGCCAGCCGTCGCTAAAAAGCCGAGCGTTTGATAGGCGTAAGCGAGGTTGCTTTCAGCTCGTTTTCGCACCTCATCCGGCGTGTCGGCCTGTGCCGTCACGTCCTCAAGAATCTGCCGCGCCCGATCCGCATCACGCACTTTCACCGCGATCCCCGCCGCGTCGCCAGTGCCGATGTAGTTGGCGCGATAAATCAGCGCGCTCGTGATCTCGATCCTGTTTCGCCGCGTCTCCACGCCTTTGTCATCGAAGCGTTCACCGACCGCAATCGCCTCGCCGAACTCGCACGCCGCTTCGTCCTGCTTGCTCGGCGTGACCAACGTCGAGAGGTACACGCCGTAACCGCGATGAGCCCTTGCGAAGCGCAGGCCGACGCCGAGGTGCGACGGTTGCTGTGCATGCGCAGCGGTGAGCGTGGACAGCGCTTTTTTGTAGTTCGCCTTCGCAGCATTGATCTGCCCCGTATTGACGGCGCTGTGGCCGGCCTGCAATTCCGCCAACCGCAGCCAGCCCCATCCCATTTCCTCAGCCAGCGCAGCATCGGATTGCGGCTGCGCCGCGAGCTTTTCAAGATACGCGATGGCGCGCTCGATCAGTTGCTGCCGCGCCGCCGTTGCGCCCGGCAAATCCTTGATCGACTCATGCAATTCGAACAGCGAATCGTTGGGCAGTTTGTGCATGTCGGCTGCGCTTTGTTCGGCGCGCGCCTGCGCCTGAAGCGCCACATTGGCCTGACGCGTGGTGGCAACGATGCCGCCGATCAGGCCCGCGCCCGCCAGCACGGCAAAGCCCACCGCCCACCGATTGCGCGTGACGAATTTGCTCGCGCGGTACGGCAACGTATCGGCACGTGCCGAGACCGGTTGATCTTGCTGATTGCGTCGGATGTCCTGCGCGAGTTGCTCGGCCGACGCATAACGGCGCAACGGATCTTTGCGCAAGGCCATCATCACGATATTGTCGAGATCGCCGCGCAATCCGCGTTGCAGGCGCTTAAGGTCTAGTGCGCTGATGCCCGACGTTTGCGGCCTCGATGCATCAACGTCGGTGCGTCCGACCACGGTGCTCGACCGTTCAGGATCGGTCTCGCAAATTTCTTTGGCAAGGTCGAGTGGCTGCGTCTTTCTCGATTTGTACGGGCTCTGCCCAGTGAGCAATTCGTAGCGCACGACACCGAGTGCATACACGTCGCTAGCGGTGGTGATCGGCTGGTTCCTGATTTGCTCCGGGCTCGCGTACGCTGGCGTCATCGCGAGCATCGTGGTGGCCGCGTCCGGCGCACCGTCGCCAGCCGGTACTTCAAGCATTTCGGCGATGCCAAAGTCGAGCAGTTTGACCTCGCCCTGCTGATTCACAAAGATGTTGCTCGGCTTCAGATCGCGATGCACCACGAGTCGCTGGTGCGCAAAAGGAACGGCAGCGCAGACCGAACGAAACAGATTGAGCCGCGCGTTTATGTTCAGCGCATGATGCGTGGCGTAGTCGGTGATCGGTTCACCGTCGACGAACTCCATCACCAGAAACGGCGAGCCTTCGGTCGTCGTGCCGCCATCAATTAACCGCGCGATTTTTGGATGATCGAGTGCGGCCAGTATTTGTCATTCGGCCTTAAAGCGCTCGATGAACCGCGCCTGATCGCCAGTACTGCGCACCAGTTTGATCGCCACATCCTTGTTGAATTCGGCGTCGTCGCGGTGGCCCTTGAACACAAGCCCCATGCCGCCACGAGCGATCTCGGACACGATTTTGTACGCGCCCACTCGCTGTCCGATCCAGTGATCGGCGCTGTCGCCCGCTTCGTCGGCGCTGGCTATCTCCTGTGCAAATTGCGTCATGCGCAACGCATTGGACTCGCGACCTTCCGCATCAATCAACGCACGAACCTGCGCTAGCAACACGCAGTCATCACCACACGCCGCCAACAAAGATGCCTTACGCGACTCGCCTTCACCCTGTTCCAGCGCATCGGCGAAAATTTCGCTCGCGCGGTGCCAGCGCTCGGGTGTGATCGTGCTTTTGCGGTTGCCCGTCATGCGCGTTGATGCTCGATTGACTGTTGTAAGAAGGCGCGCGCCACCATCCAGTCACGCTTGACCGTTGCAACCGAAATAGCCAGCGTCTGCGCGGTGTCTTCCACGGACAGTCCGCCGAAAAATCGCAGATCCACGACCTCTGCCTGCCGCGCATTCAGCACGCGCAATCGCTTCATCGCGTCATCCAGCGAAATGAAATCGCGCTCAACGCCAACCTGCGTGTCGTCACTCGCGCGCGACCCGAAAAGATGCTGCGTGCATCGCTCGTGATACTGCATCGCGGTTTGATCGAGGCTTTCATAATCGAGCCCGCCGCCATGCTTTTCTGCATTGCGCGAACGTGCGCGATCAACCAGTAAATTGCGCATCACGCGTGACGCCAATCGAAAGAAATGTAGGCGACTTTGCTCATGCAAGCCCGTGCTCTCGCACATGCGCGCATACGCCTCGTTCACCACGGCAGTCGCCTGCAACGTATGTCCAGCGCGCTCGTGATGTAGGTGGTTGCGGGCCACGCGTTTGAGCGCTTGATACACCGCAAGCGTGATTTCGGAGAGCACCGTTTCGTCGCCGTGCGCATACCGCTTCGCCAACGTGGCGAGCGCGACAGGGCAAGCGGCGGATTCGTGCGGTGCAGTCATGCGTATGCGGGTCGGTGCACATCATTCATGAAAAGACAGCCGCAGTCTAGCGACAAATGGCGACGTGGCGAAATCAAAATGAGCTCAGTTCGCGATCTCCGCGCTACTACCTGTGTTTTAACCCCATTTTTTTAAGGAGCGGACACATGCGCACATTTGTTGGCCGGGTTTTCATCTTGCCGTTGTCGATTGCGGCAACCCTGTTCGCGGCACTGACGACGCTCACTGCGGCCAACGTGGCCCAAGCATATTCGCCGCAAATCATCGGCGGCGGTGAAGGCTACCTGTGCGTGCTGATGAAGACCGACGGTGGGCTCAAATGGTGCGGATCAAGCTATGGTCTGGGCGCAGGGCCATCGGCGTCAGGCACGCCGGAACCGGAAAAATACCATCAACCGGTCCAGTGTGGTCACGCTGGCCGCTGGATCGAGCCACAATTGTGCGCTGCGCAACGACGGCGCGGTGCTGTGTTGGGGCGGCGATTTGTGCGGCAGAGTGGGCGAAGCCAGCGCCGCGACGCGCTATCTGACCACGCCGCAAATCGTCAACGGCATCGGCATCGGCAGCGCCATCGGCATCAGCACCGGTGCGTCGGGCCAGCACTCGTGTGCCCTGCTCGCCAATGTTTCAGCCAAATGCCGGGGCTACGGCACCGGCGGGCAGCTCGGTGACGGCAGCAAAACCGATCGGCGCACGCCAACAGCTGTAGTTGGCTTAAGTAGCGGGGTAATGGACGTGGCGGCGGGCTTTTCCCATAGCTGCGCCACGCGTGTGGACGGTGGCATGAAGTGTTGGGGCTCTCGGCAGGGCGCGATTGGTGACGGTGTGAAGTGGACTTCGAGCGCTGATTACGTGCAACCTACACCATCGAGCGTCGTAGGCTTTTCAGGGCCAGTGGTGTCGCTCGGCACGAGCTGGGATTACACCTGTGCAGTGGTGGTGAGCGGTGCCGTGGAGTGCTGGGGCGCGCATCCAACTGGGGCCCTGCCGAACGCGCAACAGGCTTGCGCCACGGCGCACATCGGCCTCATCGCCGATCAGCGATTGTTGATGGCTGAGTATCGTCACGCGGCACGCGATTACTACTTCATCACGTCGCGCGATCAGGAACAGTTGCTGCTTAAAGCCATCGCGCCTGACTTTCAATGTACCGGCGGCAGCTTTGTGGTGAACCCCACCGGCTTTCAGGCGGACGGCAAGTCAATCACCCGCTTTTACTTTGATGCGGTGGCCAAAAGCGGCAGTCGTGGATCGCATTTCTACACGCTGTGTCGACAGCGAACGCGCGACATTCAACGGCCTCAATCCGAGCAATGCAACGGCTCCGCGCCTGCCGTACAACGAGGGCGTGGATTCTTTTGCGTTCGCGCCCGCCGTCGAAGGTGTGGGCGGCAGTTGCGCTAGCGGGCATACGGCGGTCTATCGCGCGTTTCGTGGCAACGCGTGATTCCCTGATGATCCGAACCATCGTTCCACCACCGACTTCGCGCTCTACAACAGTTTGGTTGCGGGCGGGTGGGATGGCGAAGGCGTCAAAATGTGCGCGCCGCAGTAACGCCATGACACATTTTCCGACCGTGGTTCGCGCTGTTGCTTCGTTTGTTGCGACAGCGCTGAGACTCTCGGTTATCACCGCATCGGTCGCCGCGCCCGGCGCGCTTGACGCCACCTTTGGCGGCGGCAACGGCTATGTCACCTCGCCGTTTACCGGCATCAGCGGCGATGAGCGAGCCAACGCAATGGCGGTGCGTCCCGACGGCCGCATTTTGGTGGCGGGCAGCTGCACGCAGACCAACGGCAGTCGCGATGTTTGCCTCGTTCAGTTTCGCACTACAGGGGGAACCGATAGCACGTTCGAGCAGACGGCGAACGGGCGCGTCGTCATCAATCGGGTAGGCGACGAAACGGCTAATGCGGTGGTGCTCGCTCCGAACGGCGTGGCGTATGTCGCAGCCACGTGCGGCGTTGAAAGCTGCGTGTTTGCGTTCAATGCCAATGGAACGCTGGACAGCTCATTCGGCACGGCGGGTGTTACGTCATTTCTGATGGGGGGGCGGCGTCAACGGGTCAGAGCACCGTGCGACAGTTTGATGGCAAGCTGGTGATTGCCGGCGCGTGCTTTGATGCGAACGGCGTTAACGTTGCATTTTGCGTGCGTCGATTGCTGCCGACCGGCGGCGTTGACACGAGCTTCGGTGTGGGCGGGACGCGGAACGTCACGCTTGTCGCGCCCATCAGCAAACCCGCAGCGATGGCGCTGCAAGTTGACGGCAAAATTCTGGTCGCGGGGTCATGCCAATCGACCACCAGTACGCTGGATTTTTGCATGCTGCGACTGACCCCTTCAGGCGCTTTGGACACGTCAGGTGCCACCGCGTTTGGTGACTTAGTGAGCGGTGTGCGAAGTGGCAAAGTGGTGCGCGCACTTGCTGGGAGCGCTGACGTTCCGGTTGCGATTTTGGTGCAACCGGATGATCGGGTTGTGCTTGTGGGCAACTGCGTTTCCGCGCAATACGCAATGTGTGTGGTGCGCTATTCCACGGCAGGTGAAATCGATACGACGTACGGGTTTTCAGGTGCGAACAATTTTCAGATCAACGGCGCGAGCGGCAGTATTGCGCGAGCGGCGCTGTTGCAACCTGACGGCAAACTCATGATTGTTGCGTCGTGCAATTCGGACTTTTGCGCGCTGCGCATCAACGATGATGGCGCGAGCATTGATGCGACGTTTAGAGCCGGTGGTGTGATCGTGGCAATTGGCGACACGCAGAACCCCTACGCCGCAGCGCAGCAACGCGACGGCAAACTGTTGATTGCCGGAGGGTGCAATAACGGGCTCGACTTTGACGTGTGCGTTGCGCGGCTTGAGGGCGGACCGTTTGCGGCGCATGCGTGCAACCTTGATATTGATGGCGACGGCGCGGTGTTGCCGAACACTGATGTGCTGATTATGAATCGCATTTCGCGCGGTATACGCTCAGCTGCGGCCATTGGCGGCGTGACGTTCGCGCCGCATGCAGCGCGCAACACGTGGACGGCGATTCGCGACTATTTGGTCAATCAATGTGAAGTGAGTTTGCCATGACAATCTCTTTCATTTACGCACGCAAACTCATGCGGCTTTTAACTGTGGCTGCCGCTGCGAGCGCGTTTCTAATGGCGACAAATTCATTCGCGCAGCTCAGTCCAGGCAACCTCGATCCCGCCTTCGGCAGCGGCGGACGGATCGATGCGAAACTGGTCACCGGGGCCTCCGATGTCGGCGTCGGTGTTGCCGTGCAAACAGATCGAAAAATTGTGATCGTCAACGAATGCCTGACCACGCAAACGACCAACGCGCAGGTGTTTTGCGTGGCGCGTTTCAACGCGGACGGCTCGGTCGATACAGGCTTTGCTGCGGGGGGCAAATACCTGAGCCCATTGCCCGGCACCACGTTCAGCATTTCGCGAGCGGTTGCCATCCAGAGCGATGGCAAGATCGTGGTCGCAGGCTACTGCCTGAATACTGCGACCGTGTTCTATGATTTTTGCTCGATACGGCTCACCGCCAATGGCATGCTCGACGGATCATGGGGCGCAGGCGGCGTGGTGTTGACGCCACCCGCAGGGTTCGCAACCTACGCCTATGCAGCCACGGTACTGATGCAATCAGACGGCAAGACCATCATCACTGGCACCTGCGGCGGCGGTACTTTTTGCGCCGTGCGCTACACGGTGGCCGGTGGCCTCGACACCACGTTTGGCAGCTCCGGCTACGCCACCAGTGCGGGACTCGGCTATGCAGGCGGCGGCAAGGCAGCGCTGTATTCCGACGGTCGATTCGTCGTCGTCGGTGCCTGCGGCGTGACCAACTCGGCCACCGACATGTGCGTGGTTCGCTTTTCAGCAAACGGTGTGCGCGATACCGCTTACGTCAATGTAGCAGGCCTACCCGGCATCGCTATTGGCGCAGCGGCACACAGCGAAGGCGCGAACGCAGCCGCCATTCAACCAGACAACAAAGTGGTGCTGGCGGGCTACTGCTTTTCCGGGCAAGCGTTGAGTTCTATCTGCGTCATGCGCCTTAACGAGAACGGTACGCTGGACAGCACATTTAACGGCACCGGCTATCGTCTGATCGCGCCCGCACCCGGCCTCGCACAAGGCTTGAGCGCGCAAATCGTGAGCATCGATTGGGACGGCAAGATCACGCTTGCGGGCGGTTGCGATCTCGATTTTTGCTCAGCACGATTGCACAGCGACGGCGCATTCGACACAGCCTACGGCATCGCCGGTTTGATGCGCACCAACTACGGATTTGCGGTGGATGTTTTCGGCGCCACCGCAGACGGCGACGGCCATCAGTTGATCGTCGGTGGGTGCTACGGCAACGACGGCGCGGGTGTCCCCGACATGTGTGCTGTTCGCGTGTTGCGCGGCAGCCTTATCCCCGCGCAAACCTGCACGCTCGACGTGGACGGCGATGGCATCGCGATGACCTTCACCGACGTGCTGTTGCTGCTGCGCGTGTCACTCGGATTTACCGGCGACGACGTGACACGGGCAACCACACTATTTCCCGGCGCGAGGCGATTTGTATGGCCGACGATTCGCGACTATCTGGTGAAGCAGTGCGGGATGGCGTTGAGTCCATTGTGATGCGCTTTGCGGGTGCTACAGCACCTGCACGTGCACCGGCGTTGCGCCGCGTACCACTGCGCTGGTTGCGGCGATTGCTGAATCGAATGTCACAAGCACGCCATCGTTGGCAACAGCCAGAGCAAGCAAGTACGCATCGGTAATTTGTCGGTGCCCCATTAGCCGCGACTCGTCGAAGGTTTCCGCGTTAACCAGCGCGACCGAGTCCACCCAAAACTGGTGATCGACTGCGGCGCAAAAATCGCGCAACACTTGTACGACGCTGCGCACCGAGAACTGCGCGCCGGATGAATACGCAGGCTGACTGAGTATTCGCGCTACGCCGTTTTGCACGATGGGGCACGTCGCGACACCGCCTTTCGCTTGCTGGTTTGCTGCAAACCATTCGTGTGCTCGCGCGGAAGATGCGTGCTTCGGATCTATAAGCGCGATGAGCACGTTCACGTCGAGCAACGCACGGCGCGGCGTCGAGTTCTCCGCCATCAAACGCCCAGTTCGTCGCGCAGTGTGTTGATGTGCTCGTTGGTGACGACCTCATCGCGGCTGGGTAGCTGACGAATGCCGGTGCGGTATTCAGCGCGCGGCTGTTGCGCGGAGAGCGGCGCATAAATGCCGCGTTCGGCCCACGTGGAAATCACCTCGCCCACCGACGTGTTTCGGCGCGCAGCCTCTTCCCGGGCGGCCTGCAGCACGGAGTCACGGATTTCTAAAGTGGTTCGCATGTGAGGAAGCCCGGCGGTAATTTGCATCAACGCATTATTACATCAACTGCTTTTTTGCATCAATTTACGACGTGGAGTGATGATTTATGACGCGATTTCACACAGCTTTTCGATGCAACGCTGTATTTATATGGGAATACAGCGGGTTATGACGTAAAGTCGGTTTTGGCATAAAACCGCGCTTAGCCGATATTTAATAAGCTTTTGCTCACAAAGCTGATAGAAAACTTTTGGGCATCGGTGTAGCCGCGTCGCAGCGCCAGCAGACGCACACATCAGCCGCTATGCTTGACTCTGTCCGCGACCATCAAGCTCCCCATGAACGCCGTTGAAATCGAAGAAGCCGTATCGAACCTGGCGCAGCAGCCGTTTGATGCGGCGGCGTTTCCGTTCGATTTCTTGGTCGCATTTGGCAACAAAGACACCACCAAGCGCCTGCGCAAAGGCGCGAGTTTGGGTGGCTCGAACGCGTCCGACGTCACAGGCGGCGTGCTCCAGCGCAACAATATTCACATCAAAGTGTGCGACGCGGGTGCCGTCGGCGAAACGCTCAAATCCCTGCGCGACAGCCCGCGAACCGCCTCGGCCAAGGCCAAATTCATCCTCGCCACCGACGGCGCGATGCTCGAGGCCGAAGACATGGTCAACGGCGAGACCATCGCCACGCCGTTCCCCGATTTCGCCAGGCACTTCGGTTTTTTCCTGCCGCTCGCTGGCATCTCGGTCGTCAAGGAAATCAAAAACAACGCCATTGACGTGCGTGCCACCGGGCGGCTGAACAAGCTCTACGTTGAACTGCTCAACGACCGCGACAACGCCGACTGGGCCACCGCCGCCCGCCGCCACGACATGAATCACTTCATGGCGCGGCTCATCTTCTGCTTTTTCGCGGAAGACACCGACATCTTCAACGGCGAAGGGCTGTTCACCAAAACCGTCGATCAGATGAGCGCGAAGGACTCATCGAACACGCACGACGTCATCAGCGAAATCTTTCGTGCGATGAACACCAAAATCGCTGATCGCAAGACACAAAAAATGCCCGGCTGGGCCGATGGCTTCCCGTATGTGAATGGTGGCCTGTTTTCTGGCAGCGTGGATATGCCGCGCTTTTCGCGCATGGCGCGCTCGTACCTGCTGCGCGCGGGAGAACTTAAACGGCGTGAGATCAACCCCGACATTTCTGGCTCGATGATTCAGGCCGTGGTTGATGATGAAGAGCGCGGCGCTTTGGGCATGCACTACACCAGCGTGCCGAACATTTTGAAAGTGCTCAACCCGCTGTTTCTGGACGACCTGCGCACCCAGCTTGCAGAGGCGGCAGACAACAAAGCGAAGCTCCTGAACCTGCGCAAACGCATGGCAAAAATCCGCGTGTTTGACCCGGCCTGCGGCTCCGGCAATTTTCTCGTGATCGCGTACAAAGAAATGCGCGCCATCGAGGCCGAGGTGAACCTTCGGCGCGGTGAAACCGAACTGCGCACCGACATCCCCATCACCAATTTTCGTGGCATTGAGCTGCGCGACTTCCCCGCAGAAATCGCCCGCCTCGCCCTCATCATCGCCGAATATCAATGCGGCGTGCGCTATCGCGGCCAGAAAGAAGCGCTCGCCGAATTTTTGCCACTCGACACAAAAAACTGGATCACCTGAGGCAACGCGCTGCGGCTGGAGTGGCTAGGCGTGTGCCCGCCCACGGGCGGCAGCGTAAAGCTGGTGTCCGGCGATTTACTTCAGACGCCGCTGGAGCGAGCGCAGATTGATTTTGAGAATGAGGGGGGTGAAACTTATATCTGTGGAAATCCGCCGTACTTGGGCTCCACATGGCAGTCAGCTGAGCAAAAGGATGACCTGAAAGCGATTTTTAACAGTCGCACCACGAGCTGGAAGTCACTTGACTATGTGGCCGGCTGGTTCATGAAAGCCGCTGACTAAGGCATTCACACCAATGCGGGCATCGACGGGGAACACGTGATGGTGTGCTTCAAAGAAATCGCGCGGGAGATCGGGTCGTTCGCGGGCGGGCGTTTGCTGCATGCCTAATGCCACGAAGGCAGCGGAGGCAGAGTTGGCGGAGCTAGCTTAGGAAATAATGTTTCTATGAGTGCGCGCTGCACGCGCACACGGGGAATATCGGGTGGAAAAGTTTGATACGTGGCTGATCCGGTTAAATCGCTGGGCGCTGCAATGGATTTTGGCGGCGATGGCGATCATGGTATTTGCCAACGTGGTGCTGCGGTTGACCACCGACACGTCGATTTTGTGGGTGGAGGAGCTGTCGCGCTTTTTGATGATCTGGCTCACGTTTTTGGGCGCGGGCCTCGTGCTTCGATACGGCGGTCACATAGGCATCGACAATTTGCAGGATGCGTTTCCGCGGCAGGCCAAATTGATTCGCGGCGTGGTGTATGCGCTGATGTTGGCGTTCTTCATGTTCATGCTGATTATGGGCATTCGCTATTCGATGTTCACATGGGGGCAGACGACCGCCGCGATGGAAATTCCGGTCGGTGCCGTGTACTTGGCAATGCCGGTGGGCTTTGCGCTGCTCATCGTGCATGCACTCATCATGATGCGCGGTTACGTGCGCGAAAAAGCGGTGTTGGCGGACGCTGAGTTTGAAGCCGAAACGGCGGCGTCGGTATGATCACGGCGCTGTTTATCGGCATCGTTGTGCTGCTAGTCATCGGCGTGCCAGTCGCGTTTGCGCTGGGCGGCGGCGCGCTGCTGGCGGTGGTGTGGCAAGGCACCATTCCGCTGATCGCGTTGCCGAAATACATGTTTAGCGGCATCGACATTTTTGCCATCATGGCGGTGCCGTTCTTCATTCTCGCGGCGGAATTGATGACCGGTGGTGCGCTCTCGGAAGTGTTGTTGCGCTTTGCCTCGCAATTCGTGGGGCGTTTTCGCGGCGGCCTCGGGCACACCAATATTTTGACGTTGACGTTTTTCTCGGGCATCAGCGGCTCTGCTTTGGCCGACGCAGCGGGCCCTGGCGCGATCATGATTCGCATGATGCGAAAGGACGGTTATCACCCCGAATATGCGGCCGCACTCACTGCGGCCACGGCGATTTTGGGGCCGATCATTCCGCCGTCGATCAGCATGATTGTGTACTGCCTCGTCTACCCGGAAGTGAGCCCAGTCGCTCTGATGCTGGCCGGTGTGGTGCCGGGGCTGTTGATTGCGCTGGCGATGATGGCCATCAACCATTACGTGTCGACCAAGCGACACTACCGCAGCTCCGACTATCGACCGTCGCGGCGCGAGTTCTGGATCAACACGTGGCGTGCGTTGCCGGCGTTGTTGATGCCAGTGTTGATCTTGGGCGGTATTGCCAGCGGCGCGTTCACGCCCACGGAAGCGTCGGTGGTTGCAGTGTTCTACGCGATCTTTGCCGGGCGCGTGATCTACCGCACGCTGACGTGGGACAAGCTGCCGGGCATTCTTTCGCGATCAGCTTTAATGACGGCCTCAGTCCTGATCATCGTGTCGATGTCGGCCGCGTTCGCGTGGGTGCTGACGGTGTCGCGCGTGCCCCAAGACTTAAGCGCGTGGATCGTCGGCATGCAGTTGTCGCCGATTGCGTTCATGTTGGTGGTCAACATCATGCTGCTGATTTTTGGTATCTTTATCGAGCCGCTGCCGGGGCTTTTGGTGCTGGTGCCGATACTTGCGCCGATTGCCCATGCGATGGGCATCAACGATCTGCAATTTGCGATTGTGGTCATCGTGAATCTGACCATGGGCATGGTGACACCGCCCGTGGGGGGATTGCTAGCGGTGACCTCGGTGGTGGCGAAAGTGTCGCTCGCGAGCATGACCAAAGAGCTGTGGATATTTCTTGCAGCACAACTGGTGTGCTTGGGGTTGATCTCAACGATTCCGTGGATTTCGACGGTGCTACCGTCGATGTTTGGCTACAAGTAGCACGCGTTGTTCTACTTATGAACAAGGGCCGCATCGCGGCCCTTTTTTTCGTTCGGTGTGATAACTATTTTGCGTTCTTGATGCGATCAAGATTCGCTTGGCCGAACTGCTTCGCGAACTCAGCATAAACCGGTGTCAACGCCGCTTGGTACTTGCTGCGATCCACCACGTCGATCACCTGCATGCCCTTTGAGCGCAAGTCGGAAACGGCCGTCTTCTCGTCCTGATCCACGCGGGCACGATTGGCCTTTGCGGCCTCTTTCGCTGCATCGAGAAAGTGTTGCTTGTCGGGCGCAGACAACGCGTCAAACTTGCCCTTATTCATCAAGATCACAGCGGGCGAATACACGTGCCCGGTGAGCGACAAATGCTTTTGCACTTGCTCGAATTTTGCAGCGGTGATGACCGACAGTGGGTTCTCCTGACCGTCGACCGTGCCCTGCTGCAAGGCCATGAATACTTCGGTGAACGCCATCGGTGTCGGGTTGATGCCGAAGCCTTTGTACGCCTGAATATGCACCGGATTTTCCATGGTGCGCATCTTGAGACCTTTGAGATCATCCGGGCCGTTGATGGCACGTTTGCTGTTGGTCATGTGGCGGAAACCGTTCTCAGCCCACGCCAGCGCTTTCAAGCCTTTGGCCTCGAACTTGACGAGCATTTCTTGGCCAATGGGGCCGTCAAGCACCGAGCGTGCATGCGGGTAATCGCGAAACAGGAACGGCACGTCGAGAATGCGGACTTCAGGCACAAAGTTGGGCACCGGGCCGGTGGAGGTCAGCGTGAGATCTTGCGTGCCTAGCTGCGTCGCTTCAATCGATTCGCGTTCCGCGCCCAACGCGCCGGAATAAAACGTTTGCACTTTGTAGCGCCCACCAGTGCGTCGCTCGACCTCTTTGGCAAAGGTGTCGATGCCGACGCCTTGATGCGAGTTTTGCGCGATCGAGATGCTGATTTTCATCGTGGTTTGTGCGACGGCGGTACTCGCTAAAGCCAGCGTTAGCACGCTTAACGCAGCGGTGACGACGAAACGATTTCGATTCATGTTCTATCCTATTTTATTGACTGGCAGCAATCTGTGCCGCGCATCCTACGGACGCGCTGGGCATCGATCAACGTTGAGGAAAGCATACAAGGCACACACCGAATCGCCTGCGCGGGAAAACGCTAGGCGAGGTGCTTTCGGTTTAACGCCATAGAGTGGCGTGCACCGCGAAGGTCATCGCTCACGCGGTCGGCGACGCGCTGCTTTCGTGGTTCAGCAGGTACAGAATTAAGAGCGACTTTGCGGTGAAAGCCTTATTTTACTTGGGCTTAGTCGGTAAAAACGGATAAGTCGACTTGGTGTTCTGTGTGTCACCAGCCCATAGTAAATAGGGCTTTCGTTAAAGAGCTGTTACGCCGTTTGCCACTCGCGGGCGAGCATCGAATAAGCAAATGTGTCGCGCACATTGCCGTGATGATCGCGGCAATCGCCGCGTAAGTGAGCCTCTCGCGTGAAACCCACCCGCTCAAACAAGCGCCAACTGCGATCATTCAGCACGTCCACTGTGCCCCACACGCGATTCGCACCGATATGCTCAAACGCGAGCTTGCAGCACAGGCGAACCGCCTCAGCACCCATGCCCTGCCCACGCGCACTTTTGCGCAAAAACCAGCCGATTTCGCAAGACGGCACTCGCCAGTCAAGGCCGTGAAAACCGGTGCCGCCATACAGCGTTTTTTCGTCTATTGAAAAAATACCCATGATTAGAGATTCGCACCTGATCCACTTGCCCGCCATATTACGAACATAGGTCTCGGCGTCGTCAACGGATTGATGATTGTCGACCCACGGAAGCCAATGCGAGAGGTCTTCGCGATCCTCGTTGACGGCTGCGAAAAGCGCGGCACCATCGCCCGCGCGATAAGCGCGCAACACGAGTTTGTCGGTCTCAAATCGCTCAGGCAGTTCGAGCAAGCGTGGATGGAGGATGGCGGGCACTGGGCGCTCCTACACATTCATTTTTGGGAAGAAATGCAAGCCGCATGGCGCGCAGCAACCGGAATGTACGCGCAGGTCACATGAGGATTTTGTTGCGCGTGCAACGCCGCAGTTCGCCCGAACAATAAATTTGTTGGTGCACCCATTACGCTTCTCCCACAGCCAGCTCCGCACCCGCTTTGAGCGACGCTTCAATGAACGGATCCAAGTCGCCATCGAGCACCGCCCCCGTATTGCCCGTCTCGTGGCCAGTACGCAAGTCTTTGATGCGCGATTGATCGAGCACATAGCTGCGAATCTGGTGACCCCAGCCAATGTCGCTTTTGGTGTCCTCCAGCTTTTGCTGCGCGGCCTGACGAATGCGCAACTCGTGCTCGTACAAGCGCGAGCGCAGGCGTTTCCACGCGACGTCACGGTTGCTGTGCTGGCTGCGGCCGTCCTGACATTGCACGACGATGCCGGTAGGAATGTGGGTCAAACGAACGGCCGAATCCGTCTTGTTGATGTGCTGACCACCCGCCCCGCTGGCGCGGAAGGTGTCGGTACGCACATCCGACGGATTGATGTCAATTTCGATGGAGTCATCGACTTCGGGATACACAAACACCGACGCGAACGAGGTGTGACGACGCGCATTGCTATCGAACGGACTCTTGCGAACGAGGCGGTGGATGCCGGTTTCGGTGCGCAAATAACCATAGGCAAAATCGCCGGTGAGCTTGATCGACGCGCTCTTCAGACCAGCCACGTCGCCGTCCGACTCCTCAAGGATTTCCACCTTGAACCCGCGACGTTCGCCGTAGCGGCAATACATGCGAAACAGCATTTGCGCCCAGTCCTGCGCCTCGGTACCACCCGAGCCTGAATTGATGTCGAGAAAGCAATTCGATACGTCCTGCTCGCCAGAAAACATACGTTTGAACTCAAGCTCGGCGAGGATCGCGTTGACTTTGCTGACGTCGGCTTTGAGGCTTAACAACGTGGCCTCGTCACCTTCCATCTCGGCCAGTTCGAGCAGTTCGGCTGCGCCCTGCGAGTCCGCTGTTAGCGTATCAATGTGCGAAATGACGTCGTCAATCAGACGTTTTTCTTTGCCCAGTTCGCGCGCGCGATTGGCGTCGTCCCAGACTTTGGGGCTCTCTAACTCAGCGTTAACTTCAAGGAGGCGTTGCGACTTTTTGTCGTATTCAAAGTAACCCCCGAAGTTCGGCAACCTTGCCATTCGCCAGGGCGATGGCGGGTTTCAATTCACTGATCAGATCTTCGACGGTCATTATTTGCTTCTTGAGGTGCGGGAACAATGCGAAATTTTATCGCGGCCGCGCCATGCTGGAGGTGCCCAAAAGAAAGTCGGGCAAACCCGACTTTTAATCTATGACACTCGCAGCCCAGGAGTTCCAGCCGTAACGCCGCCAAGCCTGAGCCGCGCGATCAAAGGGCAGCCTGCGCGCCCCGATCAGAACGGGCACCGCTCGCAACTAGCCGACGACCCGCAAAGAACGCCAAGGCCATCGCTATCAACTACCGAGGCGTGGTCGGAATCTGCACCGGCTCCTGTGGTTGCGCAAGTATTTGCAGCGCAATGGTTGCTGGATTGTTGATCAGCGTGACCTCAGGATCCGGGGTCACCACATCAGATCGCAACGTTCCGCCCGAAGACGGTGGCACAAAGGTCACCGCGTAACTTGCCACCGGATTGGTACTCGCTGGAACGAATGTGATTACCGGCCATGTCACCCAACCCTTTGCGGGGTTGTACACCCCGCCTGCGGTCGGGTTAACGGCGGTCGAACCCAATGGCGACTGCAACGTGACGGTCACGTTACCCGCTGGGCTCGAGCCGATATTGCCCATCGTGACGATAGCAATCAGCGGCTGCCCGACATTGACTGGCTCGCTGATTGTCACCGTCGTCACCAAATCCGCTGGGGCCAGCAATACTGTGGTGATGACGGGGCCGCCAATGTCGTCCGTCGGATCGGAATTGATCGCAGTGGGCGGCGCAAAAAATCGCGACGAATTCTGGAAAGTGCCAGAGTTCGGCGCGTTACCCGAGACCCGAATCGTCACTTGACTACCGGAGGCAAACGTTGGCAATGTCAGCGACAGATTGCCAGTGCCGCTTGCGCTGCCACAACTCGCGCCCACTGATGCCACGCACGTCCAAGACACGTTGAACAAGACGGCGGGGAACGTATCCGTGATGACGGCACCATTGGCAGCGCTCGAACCATTGTTGGTTGCCTCCATGGTGTAGACGACCAACCCGCCAGCCACGACCGTGCTCGGCCCAATCTTCGACATTGACAAATTGGCCGTCGTCAAACCGGTTGTTGCAATGGTGGTCGTCACGGTGCTGCTGTTATTGCTCAAATCCGGATCGGTAACCCCCTGCGGAGGCGTCACGGTTGCCGTATTAACGATGGAGCCAGTGGCGCCGCTAGCAACCGTGCCTGTGACGACGTAGCGCAGGCGCCCGTTCATTGGCATCACTAATATGCTCTGTGTGATGGCATTGCCTGAACCACTAGTAGTTCGTTCCATTGAAACAGAGACCAATGAAATCGATGGATTTTTTCGTCAGGCAAGACGCACAGCCGCAGCCGTACTGAAGTACGGCAAGGATGGGCAACGCAGCATGGCGAAAAAAGGGCGCGATTTCATGTCTCTGTTTTGGTGGAACGGACTACTAGAGATCGCGGCTCTCGCCGCTCCTACAATCTCTGCGTTTTTTGATAATCGCAAAGCGCAATCATTGCCGCGTCGATTTGTTCGTAGGGACTCAACTCAATGGAAATCGTGATCGCTTCGGCCGGCCGCTCCAACGAATCAAACTGACTGCGCAGCAGCGACTCCGGCATGTAGTGATTGGGTTGATCGCGCAAGCGCGCAGCGATTAATTCAAAGCTGCCATCCAGAAAAATCCAGTGCGCACGCGGCAAGCCAGCGCTAATCGCAGCACGGTAGGCTTTCTTGAGTGCGGAACACGCCAGCACCACGCATGCACCAAGCTCATTACGCTCGCGGAACTGGTGATTCAATGTGAAAAGCCAAGGCGCACGATCTACGTCAGTGAGCGGCGTTCCAGCGCGCATTTTCTCGACGTTGATTGCGGGATGAAAATCATCGGCATCGAGAAACGCTGCATTCAAGCGCGCAGCGAGAGCGCGGCCCAACGTGGTTTTGCCACAGCCCGAGACGCCCATAACGATGATGGGAATGGAGCAACGCGCAGTCAACACATGAGCCTTCCGGTCAAAGATCGAGGTCGGCGGCAGCGCAACGACGCATGGCGCGGAAAGGCGGTGCTTTTATGTTTCAAACTTTATGATTTGTGACACTACGAAATGTACAGCGTGTCGTGTACCGATGGTTCCGGCCGAATCGCCTGCCGTTGGCGCTCCGACTTGGTAAGAGAAGCAAACATGATGCTGTTCGTTGAGGCGATTTTCCTCTTCGTTTGCCGGTTTTAACTCGATAGGCAGCGCTAGCGTCGGCTTGAGGTAAGCGCTGACATTTCAGGACATTCTGCGATCAAAGCTCACTTAGGGCGAGTTATTAATAAGCTGTTTCACGTCACGTCGGTAGGCACGGCCTTGACCGTTCACGGATGCGCCTGCGGCTGCGTGTGCCAGATTGGATTGCGGATCATCGTGCGTCGATAATAGCGGGCATCGACCCATTTTGCGGAGTTCATCGCCATGAAGCGAAAACCGATACAAGTCGTTCACTTCACCCTGACCGGTGAACACATTGATTTACACAGCTTGCTCAAGGCAGCAGGGATCGTCGACAGCGGCGCGGCAGGCAAGGTGCTGGTCGCAGCGGGCAACGTCACCGTCGATGACTCGCCCGAACTGCGCAAAAGCGCGAAGATTCGTGCGGGTCAACGCGTGAAATTGCCGGGCGCGACGATTTTCGTATTGGCGGCCGCGTAGCGTAAATCGCTGCTTGATACGAAGCCACGCCTCCACGACTGATGCGCGTTTTTCTCGTTGCCCTGCTCGCGGTTGGCCTGTGGTTCGGTTGGGACGATTGGCGACACCGGGAGATCAAGCACGAGCCCGGCATGTTGGCTGCTGCAGAGCCGATGCAACGCAACATCGCTAGCGCGTCACCCATTCGCCGTGGAAAATTCACGCTCACACCGCGTGCTGAATTCAGCGTGACGGCTCGGGTGCTCGCCGCCGAGCGCTACCGCATGGATGCCATGGCGAGTTTGATGCCGCGCGACTTGGCGCTCGGCTGGGGGCCGATGTCGGACTCCTCAGTGCTCGCGCAAATGCAGATTACGCAGAGCGGTCGTTTTTATTTTTCACGTTCGCGTGCAGGCGCGTTGCCGATACCTTACGACCTGATCGCTGTATCGATTGCCAACATGCACTTGATCGCCGCCAACGCCAGTGTGGCGCGAACCATAGATCGTGCACGCGTCGGTCACATCATTGAACTCGAAGGGCAGCTGGTGGACGTGCGCGGCGATAGCGGGATAGAACTAAGCACCTCGCTCACACGCAATGATCTGGGTGCCGGTGCGTGCGAAATTATTTACGTCGAGCGCGCAACCGTGCGTTGATTCATCTAAAAGAAGCCCGTTTTATGAGCACATTCAACAAGATTATTTTATTCACCGATCACGACGGACGCGCACGATTTCGCGATGAAATCATTGAGCTTCTGGGAGGCACTCCGCAAGCGATGCTATCGCCCGAACTCCCCGCGACGGGCTGCCAGTTGCGCCACAGTCCGATTGGTTTTCGCAGTCAATAGCACTGCACGCCAAAACCGCAATGGGTGTTCATTCTAAGCGGCCAAATGGAGATTGGTTTGCAGGACGGCAGCTCAAAAATATTCGCGGCGGGCGAGCACTTTTTCTCGGCCGACACCTTGCCGGATGCGGCAACATTTGACGCGGCGATTCACGTCTTTGGGCGCGCGGCGGCAGACTTTAATCCGGCGCTGGATTCGATTGTGCGCGTGGAGGCGAGTCGCTTGCGCAGCCGTCTTCAGCGCTATTACGCGAACGAGGGTGCGCAGCTGCGGGTGCTCATCGATCTGCCGGTCGGCGGCTACGTAGCAACGCTGCGCTGGGCTTCGGCAACAGGCATTGATCGCAAAGGCGGCGTGAGGCAACCGGTGGTGGTGGTGTTGCCGTTCGACGGGCTGGGTGGGGATGAGATCGATCAATGGAGCGACGCGCTGACCGAGGAGCTGACTGAATCGTTGGCGCGAATGCCTGAGATTCGTGTGGTGGCGCGCACCTCGGCGATGCAATTCAAAGGCACACGGCGTGACATCCGAGATGTAGCTCGCGTGCTGTCGGCCGATGTGTTGATTGAGGGCAGTTTGCAGCGCGAGGGAGACGCGCTACGCGCCGTTGCTCAAATCATCACTGCCAACGACGGGTTGCATCTGTGGCCGGACGCGGTGGTGGGGGACGCTTCAACGCGCTTTCGCTTTTTCGATGTGGTGTGTGCGATGGTCAGGCGAGCCATGCCGCTGGTAGTGCAAGCGGGCCATCATCAGGAGGAGATGGCGGTCTTGCCACCCGTTGCAACGATGCGGCCACCAGCGGCTTTGCCTTTGCCTTCGCCAGACCAACATTTGAGAGCAGTGCAGCCTGATATTCCGGAGTCAGTTCGCGACCTCTATGGGCGAGACCGAATCGCCGTTCGGATTCGCACCACGGCTTCCCTCGCCCGAGCAACCGCGTTGTTTACCGAAGCGCTAGCGGCAGCGCCTAAATTCGCGCGCGGTCATTGAGCACTTGCCGCTGCGCTGTTTCAGGAACTGGGCATGACCATGCGCTCGCCGATTGATGTGGCTCGGCCGATGCGCGCAGCGATCAACAGTGCCTTAGCCCCTGATCGGCAACTGCCCGAGGCACACGCCACACTGGGGATGTTTTTGTTCTATTACGAACACGATTGGCCGAACGCGGAGCGCTCGCTGTTACGCGCGATTCGCTTTGGGCCGAGCTACGTTTCGGCACGTCGTGCTTACGCGTTTGGACTGATGATGATGCGCCGCTTTACTGAGTCGGATCGCCACTACGTGCAGGCGCGTGCGCTTGATCCGTTGGATGCGGTCACCCGCCTGCACCACGCATTGCTGCGTTTCTACGAGCGTCGTTTCGATGAGGCAGCGGGGATGTTTGAAGGCATGTTGGAGGCCGACACCAACAATGTGGTGGCGCGAACGTTACTGGCCGCAGCCTGCCTGCACGGCGGAGATCTTGCGCGCGCGGAGCGCCTGTATCGTGAAGCCAACGCGATGCATCCTGACTTGAGCATTGGTCTGTGCGGAATGGCCGTGACCTTGGCTTACGCGGGTCGAATTGACGAGGCAAAAGAAGCGCACAAAGCCTTAGTTGCGTTTAAGGAAAAAGCGTTCGTGTCACCTTATCAGTTCGCGATGATTGATTGCGCACTGGGCGACGACGCTGCGGCGTGCGCCGCGCTTGAGCGTGCAGCGCAGTCGCATGATTACAATTTTTATGCAGCGCGGTGGATCCCACATTCACCCGATTGCATGGTTTGCCGCAGTGGGTCGCGCTAATGCAGCGTTATGGGATGCCGCAGGACTGACGCCTTGTCGAGCAAGACGAAACACAAAACAGAGAATCGTGCGCGTGCAGTAATCAGGCTGTAGTAAATTGAATCCCACCCGTGACCATTAACGCTCGAAACCCGCTCCGCGAGCAATATCGATTGCGTGCGCCGGGCGTAAACCTACGCCTTAGCCAGAGACGCAAACTATGCAGTGATTTCCTAGCCATTATCCAAACTGAAACTCCGCCACTATTTTTTTGAAAGTTAGTATGACCACAACGACGTTTGAAGCGCTCGCCAATACGCCAAATCTTACTGCCACCAGCACATTTGCCGACTACCCGGTGTGGACGCATACGCTAGCGCTTCCGCCGCAGATGTTGATGGGCAGCACAGGCACTTACGATTTGGCGCCTTTTCTGCTGGTTGGCCATGCTTGGGCGCAGTTTGTCAGCCACTTCTTGGCGCCGGATTCGCGTGTGCTGGACATAGGTTGCGGCTGCGGCAAGACCGCAAGACACCTTGTCAATGACCGCGGCGTCGCCCGTTACGTTGGTTTTGATGTACTAAAGCTCAGCATCGACTGGTCGAATCGATTTCTCACCCCGGCTTCACAGGGTCGCTTCGAATTTCACCATGCAAACCTTAGCAACGAAATGTACAACCCGCACGGCGCATTTCCGGCGAGTGAATATCGATTTCCGGTTGCTGATGCGACCGTAGATGTGGCTTTTGCGGCGTCACTATTTACTCATCTCTTAGAGGCGGATTGCCGACACTATTTGCGAGAAACCGCACGCGTACTCAAACCCGGCGGACTCGCCATCATCAGCCTACATATTGAGCCTGCCGCCGGGCTGCGCTACAGCGGCAGCGAGGCACGGATCGATGTGGACGTCGACTACTTCGTTGGTCTTGCCGTCGAAGCAGGCCTCAACCTGAAGGAGCGGCCTGGCGATTTATGCGGTCAAGAAATGCTCGTTTTCGCGCGCACTGCCGACGACAAGCGATTGACATTTCAGAACCCATCTGTATGATGATGTCATGTGGCCGTTCTAGGTTTCATACGTGCAGAGTCAGTTGTGGTCAAAGATCCTGTTTATCTCGTCAAAATTTATAGGGAAATGGAAATGAATACTTTTTCATCCAAGGCGACCAAGACCGCAGGTTTTGCGTCTCTCTCTCTCTCTCTCTCTCTGTGCATTCGCGTGGCTTAGCGCGGCGCAATTTTTAAGCGCACCAACAATCGTGTTGGCGCAAGCTGCCCATCACAAGGCGGAGAAGCCCATAGTCTCCAAAGACGGTCGCACCCGCATCATCATCGACTTTTTTGATGAAGCCTCCCAAGCCTATCCCACTACGAACTTAGAAAACTTCGACCCTAAAACCAGCACTCAGCACCCTCAGGTGCTGGCGCTGGTTCAAGACTACGAAAAAAAATACGGCTTCACCCGAGAATCAATGACCACTTGGGTCGGCGCAAGCGTCACCGCGTTTTTAACCACCCAACAAGTCGAGCGAATCAAAGCAGACCGCAACGTGCGCCTGCTCACCGAGGATCGGTACGCCACCTTCAGCTCACCCCCGCTGTCAGTGTGGGATCCTCAATGGAGTGTTCCCTCGTGGAATGGCCCAGCCTGGGGTGAGCTCCAAGACTGGGGGCATAAAGCCGTGAACGGTCGCGTCACCACCGCGGCCACCCAGAGAAAGGTTTACATCATCGACAGCGGCGTGGCCTATCACGATGACCTGCCGTGCATGCAGCGGGTCAACGTAGCCTGTGGCACCGGCGGCGACTGCACCACCGTACCCGTCGCTGGGCAGATTGGCTACTACTCGCAGGTGGGCTGCTACGCCCATGCCACCCACGTGGCGGGCATCATCGATGCCACAGTGAACAATAGCAAAAACCGGATGGGTGTGTACCCGGGTGTGCAAATGGTGTCGGTAGGCACCACGACCAACAATCCCGCAGGCTCTCCGCCATGGAGCACATGCGGCGTGATCAGCGCTACGCTCTCCACAATCGGCGCGGCTTTTGACTACATTTACTGGGCAAACTTCCCGTCGTGGTCGGGGGCGTCGCCCGTAAACATCGCCACCCTATCCATGAATTTTGTGGGAGTGGGGTTTGTGTACAGTGTCGCGGAAACCAATCGCTCCAAACTGATGAAAATGGTGACACCCGCTCAGGAATACTCCTATTGGCTTGGGTGGGTAAGCTATCCGGGCGTATTATTTGTGCAATCAGCGGGCAACCAAAACCGCGAAGCGTGTTACGAGAACGGCTTCGGCCCCGCGGGCAGCTCGGGGTTAACTGCCGCAGTTTTTACCATCTCGCCAGGAGCCACCAGCACCGCGGTCGACGGCATCATGGTGGTGGGCGCAGTGAAATCAACCGGCCAACATGTCGCCCCATTCACCGCTATGGAGCCACGGTGGCTCAACGACCAAGGTCAGCAAGTTGTGTCCGCGGAGGCCGGTTCAAACTACGACGACTGCGTCGACATTTGGGCTCCCGGCGATTTCATTTACTCGACGTGGGGCCAAGACAAAGGCTCGACACTAGGTAACGTCACCTACGCCGGAGGACAAATCAGTGGATTTAACGCCAACCAAAATCCTTCACAAGCGCCAGCTCCCACGACAGTTCAAGGCTGGCAATGGCTCTCAGGCACGTCGATGGCCGCGCCGCATGTGGCAGCCGCAGCGGCCTATCTCGCCGATCTGTACGGGCTCACCTCCCCCGTCGCCATCGAAAATGAGCTCCGTAACAACCGACCTTACTACGGCTTCAACGATCCGCTTGGCACCCCAATTAGGACGTTGCGCCTGCCTTAGCCCCTGCACGGCAGATCGATTTAGTTGGCCGTGTTTACGGCTCGAACCATCAAGGAGATTCCATTGAGCATTTCAGCAACTTTGATCCGGCGTGCATTTACGGTATCTGCGCTTTGCGTCGCCGCAACGACACACTCTGTCACCTCAGCTGCCACACCTGTCTCGTTATCGCAGTTCTACGTTCACTACGCGATTCCGGGGCTTCGAAACAGCTTCGGGATTGCGCCTCCAACCGGGTTTCCACCTGAGGTGGGCTACGTTGACGGATCGCCTGCCGCGCCGATCGTTTCGTCAAGTGGCACATTCAGCAGCATCGGTAGCGTATTTCACGTACGCATCAGCAGCAACGGGTTGAGTGTTCCGGGCGTACTGATGAGTGTCCGTGTGATCGGCGGCGCGAACCAAGGGGCGTGCTCGCAAATTGGGTGGGTGATTCCGACAAAGGTCGTGGCCAATACCCAAGTTGTCGTCGGCACCAACGAAGGATCCCCCAGCCTTTCCAGAAATGGCGAATGTTCCTTCTACGCACCATTTTTTACCGGGGCTGATGGTCAGTTTAACTTTCGCGACGTACTCACCTTTCCGCCCCCAGTGCGCCGCAAAGCGATGGACGGCTTTGAGTACGAAGCCGCACCGATGGTGGTCGAGCGCGAGGGGCTGCCTTGGGGCAACTACTTCGCGGGATACCGGCTCGGCTTTGTGGCTGGGGAAAGCAAGTGGAATCTCGGCCCAGCACCGCTGCCCGCCGCATTTCTCCCAGGCTACGCCGGGTTTCCATCGTCAAAGCAAGACTTCGAGCTCAAAAAACTGCCTCCGCCCTTCGTCGAAGGCGAGGCGGTGGAATACTTCAATCGAAAAAGCTTCCCGGCGGCGAATCGACACGCCCATTTTTACTATGCCGTTGATCGCACCGAGCAGCAAAAATATGATGCGACCGACGACTTCGTGCGCACCGGGCAGAGCTTCAAGACCGGGGGCTACCTACCGGTGTGCCGGTTTTTCAGCAGCGTGACACCGGGGCAGAGCACCTACTTCTACTCGGCGAGCGAGCAAGACTGCACGCTACTTAAAACCGTGCCGTGGTTCACCGATCAGGGCACAGCGTTTCGGGCGAGCCTTCCGCGCATCGTTGACGGTGCGCCGGCGTGTCCGGCGGCCACCGTGCCGCTGTACCGCCTTTTCTTCAACGGCGCGACGCTGCGCGTCGATAGCAATCATCGCTACCTCACCGACCTATCCATCGTGCAAGAAATGGGCACGCTGTTGGGCTGGACCAACGAGGGTGTGAAGATGTGTGTGCCGCAGTGACACTCTTGGCGTAGGGTGGAACGCTTGCGGCTCCGCCAGTAGGCGTTCGATGTTGCGCCTAACTATTAAACTGCCTTCGACGAGAGCACAAGTCGGAACCGCGACCGTTCCGCCCTACTGCACTCAAACCCGGCGGACTCGCCATCATCAGCGTACATATTGAGCCTGCTGCTGAGCACGTAGGGCGAGTTAGGAGAAAAAAATATCCCGCTCTGGTCAAGCCTATAAAGCACGTCATGGCTGCCGAAATTACTGTAATCCAACTCCAGCGCGATCATCGGATTGACGCGATTGCCCGCGTAAATGCAACCGTCTCAACGCGGCTGAGTCCCGCAGTTAACGCAACTGCTGCAAGCGCAGACTAAAACCAAGCGCTCGCATGGTGGACAATCGTTGGATGGCAATCAAATCAACCATTTTCAAAATGAGTCTCAACATCGCGGACATGGATCGCGGCTACTACGCCGACCATGCGCTGACGATTGCGCGGCACCCTTCAGAGACCAATGAGCGCATGATGGTTCGCGTGCTCGCGTTTGCGCTTTATGCGAGCGAGCGGCTTGAGTTCGGCAAAGGCATTTCCACCGATGATGAACCGGCTTTGTGGGAACACGATTTGACCGGTCGCATCCTGCGCTGGATCGAGGTGGGGCTACCCGATGAAAAACTGTTGCGCCGCGCGTGCGGTCGATCCGACGAGGTGATTCTGCTCACCTATGGTGGCGGAAAAACAGTCGAGGCGTGGTGGAATCCGAATGCGGCTGCACTCGCCAAACAAGATAAATTAATGGTGAAATGCGTGTCCTCGCCCACCAGCAAAGCGCTGGCGCAAATGGCGGATCGCTCGCTCGAACTGCAATGCACGATTCAAGACGGTGATGCGTGGATTTCTGATGAGCAGGAACGTTTGCTGATCGAGATTTCGCAGTTGCATCCAGCGCCCAGTTAGCACGTATGAACAGGAGCTGAAACATGCCCAGCGTTGATGAACTCCGACGCCTGCTGATTCGTAACTTCACCACGCCGGACGCATCTTGGGAGACGATGGATCGCGCGCCGCTTTACGACGGCGTGATGAGTAAGCGATTAGCGAGCGATACGGCTGCGCAAAAATTAGGTCTATCGGTGGATATCGTGCCGCCGGGAATGCGCGCCTGCCCGTATCACTTCCATTACGTCAACGAAGAAATGTTCATCGTGCTTGAAGGCAGCGGCACGTTGCGCGTTGCTGGTGAGATGCTGCCGATAACGGCTGGCGATTGCCTGTTTCTTCCGGCGGGGCCCGAATACCCGCACCAGATCATCAACACGTCCGACGCGCCCCTGAAATATCTCTCGGCCAGCACGCGGTCGGAGGCCGAGATCTGCGAGTATCCCGATTCCGGCAAGTACCAAGCGATCACAAAAATTGAGCCTGACACATTGCTTAATCTCAGGCGTATGCATCGCGCCAAAGACGATTTGGATTATTGGGACGGCGAGCCGTAACGCGGCAGTGCGCGCGCAAAATAACGCAACAGCTTTAAGCGCTAAGCGCCATTCAACTTGGTCGAGTATACGTTTATGAGATTTATCGACTTACCGCATAAATTGCCACGTAGCCCAAGTAAATAAAAGCCTTTCAGTAAAAAGCTGATAGTTATAAAGTCGCAAACTTCGCTCGCAACACGTCTATGTATCGAGTCCGCCGGACTGGCCATTTCGTTGACAACGGCTACGAGTCGCGACGCAATGCTAATGACATAAACCACCGAGCACGCCATGACGCGAAGCCCTTTTAGTTTCGTTAGTTTCGAAAAAATTTCCTTCACCATCGCGGGGTCGGTCGCGTTGCTTCTCTCCATCGGCTCCCTGGCGGGCGATATTGCGGCTAGCTCAAGCACTCAAGCGGTTTCCGTCGCCAATCCGATTCTGTTTGTCACGCAAGTGCCCACGCCGACCGCTGCGTTTGCCAGTCGCACCTCCACCTTTGCCAATCATCTGGCCAGCGTCGAGAGCGCGCCGCGTGGGGGTGACTTGATGATTCGTTACCCGGACGGAACGCTGCGCAATTTGACCAGCGAGGCGGGCTTCGGGCAGGTGGGTTTTCAGGGCGCAACCGCCATTGCCGTGCGCGAACCCCACGTGCATTGGAGCGCCAGCAAAGCGCTGTTCAGCATGGCCATCGGCGCGCCCACCGTGCAGTATCAGCAAACGAGCCACCTCTGGCAGCTCTATGAAGTGACCGGCATTGCGCAGGGTGCAACGGTCGCCATCACCAAGGTTCTCGGGCAATCTGCGTACAACAATGTCTCGCCGATTTACGACAGCAACGACAACATACTTTTTACGTCCGACGCGCCGCGCGATGGGCAAACGCATTTGCATCCGCAACTCGACGAATACGAGAGTACGGTGACCATTACCGGCCTGTGGCGACTGGATCGCACCACCAGCAAACTGAAGATTCTTAATCACACGCCAAGCGGACTTTTCTCGCCGTTCATCGACAGTTTTGGACGCGTTATTTTCACGCGATGGGATCACCTGCAACGCGACCAGCAGAACGACGGCGCGCCGGGCAATGGCTACCTGCCGCAAATTTTCTCCTCAGAAGCAGCAAATGCCAGCACGATTGCCAACGTCGAGGTGTTCCCCGAACCGCGGATCAACTCAACATCTGCCGCATATGGCCCGGTCGCGGGCTTCACGTTCAACCTGTTTCAACCGTGGGAGATGAATCAGGACGGCAGCAGCGAGTTAACGCTCAACCACATGGGCCGACATGAGCTCTCGTACAGCTACATCGGTGAGTCGTTCACCAGCGATCCGGCGCTCACCTATTTCAACGCCTTGCCCATTGCCAACACGCGCAACCTGCGCGGCGATGGCGGCCTGTTTCAGATCAAAGAAGACCCGACGCTCGCGGGCCGCTACTTCGCGATCTACACGCCTGAGTTTGCCACCATGACCAGCGGCAACATCATTCGCTTCAACGCCCAGCCAAACCTAAACGCGGAGCAAATTGCGATGCTCGATGCGAGCCCGCCCGACGTGACCGGCAACGGCGTCCCCGGTGGTCGTTTTCGTGATCCGCTGCCGTTAACGTCCGGTCAAATGCTCGCAGTTCACACCACGCAAACACAGATTCAAAGTGGCACTACGTTTCAGATCAAGAAATTGACCGGTGGCGGCAACGTGTCGCTCGCCGCAGGGCAATCGTTAACCGGCGGCATCAGTAAATCGCTCACGTGGTGGTCGCCCGATGTGCGGCTCACCTACAACGGATTGCTGTGGGAATTTGAGCCGGTAGAAGTCGTCGCTCGCACCCGCCCACAACCGCGTGTGGC
>ENA-OFCE01000264-OFCE01000264.1-metagenomes-genome-assembly--contig:-NODE-264-length-35960-cov-5.606294_pt1 | contig 35960 bp, 33 predicted proteins | sample MGYA00153388_OFCE01 | MGnify analysis MGYA00153388 | reverse complement strand
GGACGCATGCAGTTCATGCTCGTCGCCTTAATATTCCCGCAGGTCCAACGTTGACTAGCGCCGTAGGCTGCTTTTCATACGCGCTGATCGGACCGAGTCATGCAAGGCTTCATTTTCACGCTTCGGATTGCACATCCGAGTCACCGCTTTCGATCGGAAACCTCCATCTTCGTCAGCGCGAGCTGGCTTCGCTGCTATCGAACCTGAGATCCTGGTCGTCGGAATCAATGCAGATCGTTGGCGCGTCTTGGTTGTACAACTCGCAGTCCTACCGGCGCTTGTTCCCCGGACGGTATCTTGCTAGCCTGCAGCCCGTGGCGCATCCATACCAGCGGATGCCGTTGTGGGGTCAGTTCCTCACACGCGATCGACGCGTTCGGCCAGAGGCGAAGGCGCGCTTTCTTGAACGCATAACGCAGGCATCTAGCCTGTCGGAGTTAGATCTATGCTTTCCCTTCTCAGTCCTCACAACCACTTCGCCCGCGAAGGGGTTCTACGAACACATTGGCCTTTAGGCACCCCAATGACGCCCAACCCTTCCTTCAAGCGGACCCGCCTACGGCGGGCCGCTTAAGTCAAACGTTAAGGCCTCACAATTAAGGTCACTACACGCCACTATTTCTCCTTTGTTCCACTCATGTCACCAATTACCCGGCGCGTGCTTCAAGCCCTGTTGTATGAAATCGGAGCTGTTTCAGTTGTGGGTCCGGTGCTGGCGCTGACCTTTGACAAGCCCGCCAGTTCAACTTTCCTGTTGGCGGTCGTTCTGTCTGCTATCGCTTTGGTTTGGAACTACCTATTTAACGCCGTCTTTGAGCGCTGGGAGTCCAGGCAAGTGGTCAAAGGACGGAGCTTCACACGGCGGTTGGCTCATGGGGCAGGCTTTGAAGGCGGTCTGACACTGATGCTCGTTCCAGTCATGGCGTTATGGCTCGACACAACGTTTGTGGCTGCTTTTTTGGCGAATTTAGGTCTTTTGGCCTTTTTCTTCGTTTACGCCATTGGCTACACCTGGGCTTTCGACAAAGTCTTTGGATTGCCGCTGTCTGCGCTGCCTGCAGATAAAGCCTGACTTTTGTGCTGTTCAAACTCAAAGCATTAGCCGCCTTGCAAAAAATCAGCTTTTGACTGTCATTCATGGGAGCAGATGGGAGCGGGGGTCACACTCCAATTGTTTTGATTTTTAGCCTCAAAACCCGAATCAAACACAAGTAGCATTTTTACAGATATAGGTCATTTCGAGCCGTTTTTAACGTTAAATTTGACCTGTAGATCAATGAATACGGGCGCAAGCAGCTCTTAAATAAATAGTTAATAAACGATGAATTGCCGGGCAAAAAGAAACCCGCCCAAGTTGCCCGGGGCGGGTTGTTCTTGTCGGCAGGTTGCTTACATCAGCGCAACTTCAACCCGGCGCCCATCGGCGGCGCTGGTTGCACCGGCTTTGATGTCGTCGGGCTTTTTCAACTCAATTTTGTCGACTGGCACTCCTGAAAACACCAGCAGGTCTTGCACGGCGAGGGCGCGCATTTTGGCAATGGCGGCATTTTTAACCGGGTCGCCGCTGGCGTCTACGTAGCCGCTGATCACGGCTTTTTTGCCGCCTGCAACGCCTTTGACAGTCACGGCCAGCGCGTCTTTACCGCCACCAGCGATTTCTGATTTGCCAGACGCAAAGTAAAACTTGACCACGTCGCCTTCAACTTTGACGGACGCGCTGTCTGCCTCGGTTGGCGTTGCTGCGGGTGCGGTAGCGGGCGCAGCCGCAGGCATTGCACTGGCCACCACAGCCGCTGGCGCTGCCGCCGCGGGCATGGGCGCATCACCGCCGTGCACCTTCACCACCAGCGGCACAATCAGCAGCGCCACGATGTTGATGATCTTGATCAGCGGGTTAATGGCTGGGCCGGCGGTGTCTTTGTAGGGGTCGCCTACCGTGTCGCCGGTTACGGCGGCTTTGTGCGCCTCACTGCCCTTACCGCCGTGGTTGCCGTCTTCAATGTACTTTTTGGCGTTGTCCCAAGCGCCGCCGCCTGTACACATTGAAATCGCCAAAAAGATGCCGGTAATGATGGTGCCCATCAATAATCCGCCCAGCGCCTTTGGGCCGAGCAGCAAACCAATTACCACTGGCACCACTACTGGCAGCAGCGATGGGATGATCATTTCTTTAATGGCCGATGTCGTCAGCATGTCTACCGCTGCGCTGTAATCAGGCTTGCGCTTGCCAGCCATGATCAGGCCATCGGCAAACTGGCGGCGCACCTCCACCACCACTGAGCCCGCAGCGCGACCCACGGCTTCCATCGCCATGGCGCCGAACAGGTAGGGAATCAAACCGCCGATGAACAGGCCAACGATGACCATCGGGTCGCTCAGGTCAAAGCTGATGGCTTTGCCGTAGCTTTCCAGTTTGTGCGTGTAGTCGGCAAACAGCACCAGTGATGCCAGGCCAGCCGAGCCAATTGCGTAGCCTTTGGTGACTGCTTTTGTGGTGTTGCCTACGGCGTCTAGCGGGTCAGTTACCGCGCGCACTTCAGGCGGCATGTCGGCCATTTCGGCAATGCCGCCTGCGTTGTCGGTAATCGGGCCGTATGCATCAAGCGCCACTACGATTCCGGCCATGCTGAGCATCGCAGTCGCTGCAATGGCAATGCCGTACAGGCCAGCGAGCTTGTACGACATCAAAATCGCGATGCACACAAACACCACCGGCCAGGCGGTAGACCGCATCGACACGCCCAGGCCTGCAATGATGTTGGTGCCGTGGCCAGTGGTGGACGCCTGCGCAATGTGTTTGACAGGCGAGTACTGTGTACCGGTGTAAAACTCAGTGACCCACACCAGCGCTGCAGTCAGCACCAGGCCAACCGCGCAGGCGCCAAACAACTTCATCTGGCTGCCCGTAGCGGTAATGGCGTTGTCCGGCATGATGGCTGTGGTCACGAAGTAAAACGCGACTAACGACAGCCCGCCTGCAATGGCCAGACCTTTGTACAAGGCAGGCATCACGTTTTTCATGCCGGGCGATGCTTTCACAAAAAAGCAGCCAATGATCGACGCCACAATCGACACCGCGCCGAGCACCAGTGGGTAAAGCACCGCGTTGGTTGGCGCGCTGGTGACGAGCAAAGCGCCCAGCACCATCGTGGCAATCAGCGTGACCGCGTAGGTTTCAAACAAGTCAGCCGCCATACCGGCGCAGTCGCCCACGTTGTCGCCCACGTTGTCGGCAATCACAGCCGGGTTGCGCGGGTCGTCTTCCGGGATGCCGGCTTCCACCTTACCAACCAAATCCGCACCTACGTCAGCGCCTTTGGTGAAAATACCGCCGCCCAAGCGCGCGAAGATGGAGATGAGGGACGACCCAAACGCAAAGCCAATTAGTGGGTTCAGCATGGCTGCCGTTGGCACGCCGCTTGGCACCAGGTACCAGTAAAAACCGGCTACGCCTAGCAAACCCAAGCCCACCACCAGCATGCCGGTGATTGCGCCACCCCTGAAGGCAACATCCAGCGCGGGGCCGATGCCTTTGGTGGCAGCTTGCGCGGTACGCACGTTGGCGCGTACCGACACGTTCATGCCAATAAAGCCGCACGCGCCCGAAAGCACTGCGCCCACTACAAATCCAAAAGCGGTTTTAGCATCCAGGAAAACCGCAATCAGTACGGTCAGTACCACGCCCACAATGGCAATGGTTTTGTACTGCCGCGCCAAATAAGCAGCAGCTCCGGTTTGAATGGCAGCTGCAATTTCTTGCATGCGTGCGTTTCCCGCGTCTTGCGACAAAATCCAGCTGCGCGCCCACACGCCGTACACCACTGCAATCAGCCCGCAGGCAAGCGCTAGCATGAGCGCTGAGTTACTTGTCATATTGAAATCCCCCATATTTTTTGCTTGGAGGGTTGAAACGCAAACGTATCAACCCGCTGCGCTGCTTCCTCACTGCAAAGTTTGCAGTGAATGGCCAACGGCTGAAATTTAACCCATAACTGTGTCAGTTAGCCACCAGTAAGGTGTGAATCAGTAAAATAGGGGTAAGTCCCAAGCGGCTTGCGGCTTCATAAAAAACAACTTTTACCCACAACATAAAAGATATTCATGGCACTCGACAAAGTTACCCCCGGCAAAAATGCACCCGAAGAATTCAACGTCATCATTGAAATCCCGATGAACGCCGACCCGGTCAAGTACGAAGTTGACAAGGAATCTGGCGCCATTTTTGTAGACCGTTTCATGAGCACGGCCATGCACTACCCAACCAACTACGGTTATGTACCGCAAACGCTCAGCGGTGATGGCGACCCGGTCGATGTGCTGGTAATCACGCCCGTGCCGCTGATTCCAGGTGTGGTCGTGACGTGCCGCGTGATTGGCATTTTAAAAATGACGGACGAAGCTGGTGAAGACGGTAAAGTGCTGGCGGTGCCGATTGACAAAAAATGCTCGCTCTACACCCACTGGAAAAAGCCAGAAGACATGAACCCGCTGCGCCTGAAAACCATCGCCCACTTTTTTGAGCACTACAAAGACCTGGAAGAAGGCAAGTGGGTAAAAATTGGCGGCTGGGAAGGCCCGGACGCTGCCAAAAAAGAAATCACGGATGGCATCGCTGCTTACGCGGCACTGCATAAATCTTAAGTGTTTTTGCTGTTTTAACCAATGAATACGGGCGCAAGCAGCTACTGAACCGATAGCGTATGACCAGTATCCACGAAGTCGCCGCTGATGATGTTCAGTTCATGCGCCAGGCGCTGGCACAAGCACAGCTTGCGGCACTAGAGGGCGAAGTACCCGTGGGCGCGGTGGTGGTCTGCGCCGGACGGGTCATCGCCACCGGCCGGAACGCCCCCATCACCACGCACGACCCCACGGCCCATGCAGAAATAGCGGCGTTGCGGGCGGCTGCGCTGGCTGTAGGCAACTACCGGCTGGAGGACTGCACGCTGTACGTGACGCTGGAGCCGTGCGCCATGTGCAGCGGCGCCATGCTGCACGCGCGGCTGGCGCGGCTCGTGTACGGCGCGGCGGACGCAAAAACCGGCGCGGCAGGCTCGGTCGTCAACCTGTTTGAGAACACCAGCTTGAACCACCAGACGGCTGTGACCAGCGGCGTTTTGGCCAGCGAAAGCAGCGCACTGCTGCAATTGTTTTTTGGCCAGCGGCGCCAGAGCAATCGCGTGTCTGCCCAGCAAAACCACCCGCTTCGGGACGACGCGCTGCGAACCCCAGACGCCGCCTTTGCCAACTTGCCTGGCTACCCGTGGCAGCCCAGGTACATCAGCGACCTGCCCGCACTTGGCGGTTTGCGCATGCACTACCTGGACGAGCAGGACGAACAGGGGCGTGCTGGAGGCCGCTTAACGTTTGTATGCCTGCACGGCAACCCCGCCTGGAGCTATCTGTACCGCAGCATGGTTCCGGAATTTCTTGCCGCTGGCCACCGCGTGGTTGCGCCAGATTTAATTGGCTTCGGGAAAAGTGACAAGCCCAAAAAAACCAGCTTTCACACCTTCAGCACGCACCGCCAGATTCTGCTTGAACTGATCGAGCGGCTTGACCTGCAAAACGTCGTGCTGGTGGTGCAGGATTGGGGCGGTTTGCTGGGTTTGACCTTGCCCATGGCTGCGCCGCAGCGCTACCAGGGACTGCTGGTGATGAACACCCTGCTGGCCACCGGCGACGCGCCGCTTTCCCCCGGCTTTATCGCGTGGCGCGACATGTGCGCCAAAAACCCGGAATTTGACATCGCCAGGTTGTTTGCGCGCGGCAACCCGCACCTCAGCGCTGCCGAATGCGCCGCTTACAACGCTCCTTTTCCAGATGCTGGTCACCGGGCAGCAACCAGGGCTTTTCCGGCGATGGTGCCGGATGCGCCGGACGCCGACGGCGCTGAAACGTCGCGTCACGCGCGTGATTTTTGGCAGCACCGCTGGACTGGCAAAACCATGATGGCGATTGGCGTGCAAGACCCGGTGCTTGGCACTGGCCCGATGCGCGGCCTTCAAGCCGCCATTCGCGGCTGCGCTGTACCGATCCTGATTGAGCATGCCGGGCATTTCGTGCAAGAGCACGGCCAGGCGATTGCCCGGCAGGCGCTGCAGGAGTTTAGCGAAATACTATTAAAAACATAGCTGCTAGCGCTCGTATTTATTGGTCTATGGACCGTTTTACTCATAATTTAGCTTGAAACCCAAGTAACGCCTTGTATCGGATGCGGCCTACAGCAGGTCGGCTTCAACCAGCACGACCGCGCCGATAAACATCCGCCAGACTAAATCCGCTGACGGTGGCCCACATCCTTGCGGCCCCTGGTCACCCAAAAACCAACGGCCATGCAAATAAAGTCACATCAAGCTGAGTTTGACAATGATGCGTTTCAGCAAGCGCTTTCCCGCTTTAATGCCTCGCGGCTGGCCGTTTCAACCCCAAAAGCGAACTGGCAGCAGCAGCTCGCAGCAGATTTGGCGCACCAGTTCCGGGAAGGCAACTATCTTGAATACCTGCGCGCCGACATCGCGTACCTGTTGCCTGCCCCTAGCCTGAATGCGGAAGAGTTTGTCAGGTGGTTTGAAGCACTCAGCATCACCGGCCCCGGCCAGCAACACGCCCTTTTTGACTGGCTTGCCCAGCATGCCAGCATGGCCGAAATGCGCTGGTTTCTGACCCAGGAAGCCGCTGGAGAAGCGGGCTTTGATGACTTGCTCGCCCACACCCAGGTGAAGTTGCCGGTCCAGGCAAAACTGGAATTCGCCCGAAATTACTGGGACGAAATGGGCCACGGCAAGCAAAGCGCCATGCATGGCCAAATGCTGGACAACATGGTCAGTGAGCTTGGTCTGCAGCCCAGCATCGACACCACCGTCTGGCAAACGCTGGCGCTGAGCAACACCATGCTTGGCCTTGCGCTGAACCGCCGTTATACCTACCAGTCGATTGGCGCGCTCGGCGTGATTGAGTTGACTGCGCCGGGCCGGGTAAAAAAAGTTTCAGTTGGTATGAAACGCCTTGGCCTTGATGGGCGAATGCGCGCGTACTTTGACCTGCATGCGGCGTTGGATGTGTCGCATGCACGCGCGTGGATTCGTGAAATTATTGCGCCGATGGTGCAGGCCGACCCATCTTGCGCAACCCATATAGCTGAAGGTGCGCTGATGCGCCTGGTGTGCGGTGAACGCTGCTTCAAGCGCTACAGCGCCGAGCTTGGCGGACTTTTGCAACACGCTGAAGCACCACAGCGCGCTGCAAACGCCGAACCTGAGCTGGAGTTGTCCCATTGAGCCCTATCGCCCGAGCCGCACTAACTGAATTGCTTTCATTTCTCAAAACTAGCCGCTACGAATTTACAACGCCCACGCCTTGCACACACCAGCGCGTGTTGGCGCATCGCAGCGGCCAGCACGCAACGTCACTGCGCGACATATTTGGCTGGAACATGCCTTTTTCACCCGCGCAGGCAGGTCTCGAAATACCTGCGGAAATGGTGGCCCGGCTGCGTGCGGCTGATCTGGTCCGGGACGGCGATCACGGCGTTCAGGCCGCAGTGCGGGTATCTTCCCTGGCTGGTGACCTGTTTGCGCATTCAGCCTTTCCTACCGTTCAAGACAACGCCGTTTTTTTTGGCCCCGACACCTACCGCTTTGCGCGATTTATACGGCACGCTTTAGCTTTGCCGCTGCATCGGACGCATCAGACCGGCAAGCCTTTGCGGGTCCTCGACGTTGGCTGCGGCAGCGGCGCAGGGGGGATCGCAGTTGCCCGGGCGCTGCAGCAGTCGGGCGGTACCCACCCGCTTGAAGTCACCATGAACGACATCAACCCGCAGGCGCTCGACTACACCGCTGTCAATGCCGCGTTTGCAGGCGTGCCGGTCGCGCTGGTTTGCGCAGACGCATTCGCCGGTGTTAAGGGGTTTTTTGATGTGATCGTGTCGAACCCGCCCTATCTTGATGACCCAGCCCAGCGCGCGTACCGGCATGGCGGCGCTGGCTTGGGCCGTGCGCTGAGCGTGCGTATTGCCAGCGAGGCTTTGCCTCGCCTGGCACCAGGCGGGCGATTGCTGCTGTACACCGGCGTTGCGGTGGATGCTGGAGTTGATCCATTTCTGGCAGACATGCTGCCAGCGTTGACCCGGTCTGGCTGCGAATGGTCGTACTCTGAAATTGACCCAGATGTTTTCGGTGAAGAGCTTGAGCAACCGGCTTACCAGCATGTTGACCGCATAGCCGCGGTGGGCCTCATCGCCACCAGCCCTATGGTGGCCGCATGATGAACAGCTCTGTGCAGTTCTCCCGGGTTGACGCGCAAGTGCAGGAATTGACCGGGCTTGAAGAAAACGCGCAGGCTGAAAAAGGTGCAAGCGTGCGCCGCAGCCTGCTGGAGCGCATGCCTAAATGGCTTATTTGTATTCCACTTGTGGTGCAGTGGCTGTATCTATCGCTCCGCTACCGCAGCTTGAGCCTGCCTACCTGCGCCAACCCGACCATTACCGCTGGCGGGCTGGTGGGCGAAGGCAAGCTTGAATATTTTGCAGTCATGGGCCCCCTCGCGCTGGCCGCCACAGCGCCGCACTGCGCCGTGCACACCGACACCAAACACACCGGGGCAGAGCTGCGGCAACTCGTCAAATCCGCAGGGCTTGACTTTCCGCTGATGGCAAAGCCCAACCTTGGGCTGTGTGGCTACGGCGTTCGGCTGCTGGCCAATCGCAGTGAGCTGCTGGAGTACCTGGCGGATTTCCCGGCCGATGAATGCGTGGTGCTGCAGCAATGGTTAGCGCAAGAGGGCGAAGCCGGCATTTTTTACGCGCGCGAACCCGGTGCCGCCAACGGCCGCATCATCGGCCTGACGCTGCGCTACTTCCCCCGCGTTATCGGGGACAGCTGGCACACCATAGCCGAGCTGATCGCGCAGGATCCCAGGGCCAGGCGCGTCAGCGCGTCGAAGCGCCACCGCAGCAAATTGGACATGGACCGTATTCCGAAGCTGGGCGAGGTTGTACGCCTGGCCACCATAGGCTCGACCCGCGTGGGCGGGCTGTACCGCGATGGTGCCGAATGCATCACGCCGCAACTCAACAGCGCGATTGACGATATTGCGCGCGACATGCAGCTCTTTCATTTCGGGCGGTTTGACGTGCGGTTTGACAGCCTTGCTGACTTGCGCGCCGGGGTTGGGTTGTCGATCATGGAAGTCAACGGCGCAGGCTCAGAAGCGATTCAAGCCTGGGACCCCGCTACCGGCGTGCTGGCGGGCTTTGGCATGATTTTCGAAAAGCAGCGCATTCTGTTTGCCATCGGCAACGCCATGCGCGACAAAGGCTTCAAGCCCATCGGCGTGAAGGCTCTTGCAAGGCTCAACCAGCAGCAAAATCGGTTGATGGCGAAGTACCCGCCGTCGAATTAACGGGCTTTTTTTGCGACACGCAGCAGGCCATTAATTGAGGCCGTGGTTTGGTTTGGTCGCTAAATTGCAGTTTTAGGAGCGCACGGCGATGGGGTCGGCACCGTGCCGGGCCGGGAGGGGCGCTGCCACTGGGCTTGCCGCGGTTGCCGAAAAGCCTTAGCCACTGCAAGTGCGTCTTACAGGCACCGACAGTTCATTTTTCGATCAATCTTGCTTATTTGGGGATCTAATCTGCGCCTAGCCCAATGAATACGTGCGCGAAGAGCTATGATCTTGGTAGCGAATTTCAGGTGGCTCGTGCCGCTTCAATCCCTGCGGTTTAGGCCTACAAACGCTTTTAGATTTTTCTTACTGCGTTTTTGAATCTGCCACTTGATGATCTCTCCACTTAAATTCTTGCGGATTGATCATGAATTCCAAAGCCGCAATCGCTGCTGCCAATATGGCAAGCACGCCGTATGACGTACAGCACAACAATGAAAACTCTCCAGTTCTAAGCGCCGTTTCTTGGTCTGCCATTTTTGCAGGCGCAATGGCAGCTGCGGCGTTGTGGCGGTAAAAGTCAGCGGTGTGCAGGCTCCGAGACGGCCCGCCGGGGTCGGTCAAATCAAGAACAATCAAGTCATACACGGCCTGGCTGCTGCGCATGTATTCCAGCCCTTCATCCACAAAAACCTCCAGCCTGGGGGGTCGCTGCCCACCTCGTCCAACACGCCGTAATGTACGCCTCGCAAATACGGCCGCAGCACGTCCAGAAGCGGCTGGTGTAGGGGCTGCGTGGTGGCAGATGATTCAACGACTTTCATGGCTGACTTTCAACGTGTCGTGTTTCGTCGTGTCGTTTTTCATTGCGCCGCGCAGATTTAGCGCAAAAAGTCCTATTTGAAGTGCTATCAGGGCAATAGCGCCGTCGTGCCAGCCCCAAACAACCCAAAGCAGGTTGCTGGAAATAAATAACCAGAAACCCCAGCTGCGTTTGCGCTGCGACTGTGACGCTACCAGCCAAGCTGACAACAAGGTAATCGCCATGGCTGGCCACTGCAAGGCGTTTAAAAATTCGTCCATCACACCAGTGCCATCTGTTTGCGCGCTGTTTCGCGGATGGGCAGGGTAAAGGCGCGCTCGTCTGGCAGCAAGCCGTAGGCGCGCGCATAGCGGTTGCAGATGAACCAGATTTCGTCGCGGTCGTTGCTCAAGACAAAATACGCGTCACTGGTTTCTGACGGGTTGTACAAACCCAGCGCGCGGTAAGCCTGGCGCATCGAGAATCCGCTGGTCAGCGGGAAAGGCTTGGGGCCGTTGTCAAGCTCTTCAATTCGTACATACAGGCCGGGTTCTAGTGAGGTCATGCGTTTTGCCAGAGGGGTTGTCCAGCAGCTCATGCTAATTAGCCAAGCAGCGTGGTGTGCTCTGTAGCAATCCCGATATCGGGTAGGACGAAAACCTGTGCCGGGTGGTATCAAAAGCGTATTCACAAACCTTAAAAACGCACTTTTTGGGCTATTTTTAAGGACGTTTTGGGCTTTTAGACCAATGAATACGGGCGCAAGCAGCTATAAAATATGTAGCAATTGAGCTTTATCAGAGCTACGGCGGCAGGCCGTCAAGCAGCCCAGCTTCGGCTGCTTGCGTGCTGTTTGCTGCAGATTGCCGGAGCGCGGCCACTTGGTAGTAGTTGCTCCTGCACTTCCGCAGGCTCTTGCTGTCAGCCCTGCTTCGGCGGGTTGTTGTACACGAAGGTTGAGTACGTGTGTTCGGCAAAACGGTGCCACAGCATGACGTCTGCGCGAAACTTTTTCCATGGCTCGTACATTTTGCGAAAAGCCGGGTTTTTATCGGCTTCTTCAGCGTACAAATCAAATGCGGCGTTTTGTGCTGCTTTTAGCATGTCTGTCGGGTACGCGTGAAGTTTGACGCCGCTGCCCACCAGCTTGCGCAGTGCGGGTGGGTTTTTAAAATCGTACTCGGCCATCATGTCGATGTTGGCCTCGGCGGCCGCGGCTTCAAACGCAGCCTGGTAATCTTTGGGCAGCGCGTCCCAGGTTTTGCTGTTGATGTAAAACGAATACTGTGAGTTGCTTTCCCACCAGCCGGGGTAGTAGTAGTGCGGCGCTACTTTGTTAAAGCCAAGTTTTTCATCGTCGTAAGGGCCAACCCACTCGGCAGCGTCAATCGTGCCTTTTTCAAGGGCCTGGTAAATCTCGCCGCCTGGTAGTTGCAGTGGCACTGCACCGAGCCGCGCCATGACCTCGCCGCCCAAGCCGGCGATGCGCATTTTCAGGCCTTTCAGGTCGGCAACGGTTTTGACTTCCTTGCGAAACCAGCCGCCCATCTGCACGCCGGTGTTGCCACCTGCAAAGCTGACGATGCCGTATTCACGCATGAAATCACCGACCAATTGTTTGCCGCCGCCGTAGGCCATCCAGGCGTTTTGCTGGCGCTGGTTCAAGCCGAAGGGCAGGGTGGTGTCAAAAGCAAAGGCTCTGTTTTTACCCACAAAGTAGTAGCTGGCGGTGTGTGAGCACTCCACAGCGCCGGTTTGCACCGCATCGACCACACCAAAAGCGGGCACGATCTCACCCGCAGCGTGCACTGAAATTTGAAACTTGCCACCCGTAATGGCAGCAACGCGCTTGGCCAATACTTCGGCACCGCCGTAAATGGTGTCCAGGCTTTTTGGAAAGCTGGATGCCAGGCGCCAACGTACGCTGGGGCTGGTTTGCGCCAGCGCAGGTGCCGCTACAACGGCTGCTGCTGTTGCTGCAAAGCTGGATTGAAGAAGTTGACGCTTGTTCATGAAGAATTGCCAGGTTGGTGGTGGGGCCAACTTATGAGCAAGACGGATGCCAGTTCTGATCGGATGCCGCGCAGGCTGGTTGACAAACCGATGCGCTCCCAAAACGCTATTTATTCTATAGCTGCTTACACCCATCTTTATTGACCTAATAGCCTAATTTGTACATAAAGCAGCGCGCTTGCGCTCTGTTGATCTCGCTGGTTTAACGGTGCGATACTTCAACCGTGAAAAAACACATCTACCTTTATTCCCCGTCCAGCGCGGTGCGCGACAAGGCCAGCTTCAAGCGTGGCATCAAACGGCTTCGGGCTCTGGGCCATGAGGTGGAAATCGATGTATCAGCCTTGGCCAAACACCAGCGGTTTGCGGGTGATGATGAAACGCGTCTTGCTGCCATCGCCAGAGCCGCCGCCAGCGGCGCCGACGTGGCGCTGATTACGCGCGGTGGCTACGGACTCACGCGCATTTTGCCCGCCATCAACTACAAGGCGATTGCCAAGTCGATCGAAAAGGGAACCCAGCTTGTTGGCCAAAGCGACTTCACGGCGCTGCAATTGGCGCTGCTTGCCAAAACCGGAGCACAAACGTGGGCGGGGCCTGCGCTTGGGGAAGACTTCGGATGCGAGCACACGCCCGACGACATTATGGAAGCGTGTTTTGACGACCTGATCACTGGCCGGGGCGAGGGCACTGGCTGGCAGCTGCCCAGGGAGCGCACGCACAATACTACTGATTTAGTAGCTGTCAGCGCCCGTAAGATAAGCGCTACAGGTCAATTTGATGTCAAAAATGCACTGCTGTGGGGTGGAAACCTGGCAGTTTTAGGGTCATTGATCGGAACGCCGTATTTCCCATCAGCAGCTCAAACCAAAGGCGGCATTTTGTTCATTGAAGACGTGGGCGAGCACCCCTACCGCGTTGAGCGCATTTTGACGCACCTGCTGCATGCAGGCGTTCTTGCTAGCCAAAAAGCGATTATTTTCGGCCAGTTCAGCAACTACAAACTGGTCTCCGGGTACGACAGCGGGTTCAGCCTGAAGGCTGTGGCGCTACGGCTGCAAACACGGGTCAAAGGCGCGGTGCTTATGGGGTTGCCGTTCGGACATGTCGCCACCAAAGTGCTGCTTCCTGTCGGAGCAACGGTCACTTTGAGCGTAGAGGGCAGGGATGCGTTTTTACTTTGGGGCCACCAGCACTAAGCCGGCACAGGGCAACTCAACCGCGGTGTGCAGCAAAAGCCGCGCTGGTTCAGCGCATGCGCAGCGCGGTGCTTTTGGTAATGCTTTTAGGCAGAAGGCCAACGAATTTCACGCTGATGTCCGACATTTTTTTGCGTGCCACGGATTCCCCGTAGGTGTTCGACATGATCGCCATGACTTCGCTTCGGGCGTACCACAGGCCTTGCACATCAGTTGCAAAACGCACCCGGCGCACCGTGGCCGGAAATTTACGGTCGCCGTAGTCGCCGAGCTCAGACAACATCAACTCCCGAATCGCTTCAATTCGCCAAAGTGCATCTTTCGAGGGCGATTGCGACAAGCCAAGCAATGCCATACAGCTCGACTTGAGCTGCGGAACAAACGTCGGCATATTGAAGGAGGAAAGTAACGAGCGCATATTATGAGGAGTCCGTTAGTAAAGAAGCCTTGTAAGCGACCTAGTAAGAGATTACGCTTCGCGCCGCTTGCCTGCAAGTGCGCAAACGTGAATTTGTTTACACAAAACAACATAGAAATCATGTACTTAGTAACCTAATGTCATGTCAATTCTAGTTTTTTACAAAATGAAACGACGTTCCTACTATTTCTCCTTCAACTGTAATCAAACAATATGACAAACGATTTGAGAGCATTTTCATCCCACTACATCAATGGCCAGTGGGTCAAAGCGCAATCGGCCGGCACCATGCCGGTATATGACTCCAGCACCGAAGAACTCATGGCCACGGTTCCCGCCGGCACGGCCCAAGAAGCGGCTGCCGCAGTGCTGGCAGCCCGCGCTGCGTTTGACGGCTGGGCCGGGCTGCCAGTTGAAACCCGCGCCGCGTACCTTGACAAAGTAGCCGCTGGCGTAAAAGCGCGCACGGACGAGCTGGCGTTGGCCATTTCCCGTGAAGTCGGCATGCCACTCAAAATGGCCAAGGCTATTCAAGTTGGCGGCCCGGCGTGGCACTGGGGCAACTTTGCCAAAGTGGCGCGCAATTTTGAGTGGGAAAAAAAAGTCGGTAATTCAGTGGTGGTGCGTGAGCCAATCGGCGTGGTCGGCTGCATCACGCCGTGGAACTTTCCGTTGAGCCAGATTACGTTAAAGATAGCACCAGCGATGGTGGCGGGCTGCACGGTGGTGCTCAAGCCGAGCGAGATTGCGCCTGTCAACGCCATGATTCTGGCTGAGATCATTCATGAAGCGGGCCTGCCGCCAGGCGTGTTTAATCTGGTCAACGGCGCAGGGCCAGTGGTAGGCGAAGTACTGGCCACGCACCCTGAAGTGGACATGGTGAGCTTTACCGGCTCAACCCGGGCGGGTAAGCGCGTGAGCGAGCTGGCCGTTCAGACCGTCAAGCGCATTGCGTTGGAACTCGGCGGCAAATCAGCCAGCGTGATTCTGGACGATGCCAACTTTGAAGCCGCTGTGAAGGGCACGGTAGCGGCTTGCATGCTCAATAGCGGGCAAACCTGCTCGGCCCACACCCGCATGCTGGTACCCGCCGCCAGGTACGACGAAGTCAAGGCACTGGCCCAGGCCGCAGTGGCAAAATTCAATATCGGCCCCAGCCTGGACGAAGCAAGCCGCCTTGGCCCACTGGTCAGCGCCGCGCAGCGCGACCGCGTGATCAGCTTTATCAAAACCGGCATTGCCGAGGGCGCTGAGGTGATTGCTGGCGGGGCCGAGCCACCGGCCTTCGCTACCGGCTACTTTGTGCAGCCCACCGTGCTGGGCATCAAATCAACAGATACTTTGGCCCAAGAAGAGATTTTTGGCCCAGTGCTGGTCGTTATCAGTTACCAAAATGAAGAAGAAGCCGTGCAGATAGCCAACAGCACCATTTACGGCCTGGGTGGGGCAGTGTGGGGCGCAACAGATGAAAGCGCCATGCGCGTTGCGCGCCGCATGCGCACTGGGCAAGTTGACATCAACGGCGGGCCGTTTAACGCCAACGCGCCGTTTGGCGGCTACAAACAATCGGGCAACGGGCGCGAAAACGGGCTGTACGGTTTTGAAGAGTTTTTAGAGTTCAAAGCGATGCAGTTCAAGCCAGCCGCAGTTTAAAAAACAAAAAGGAGACGGTATGGTGTGGCTAAAACGAGGTTTATGGCTGCTGCTTGGCTTGCTGATTTTCGTCAGCGCGGCAGCGGGCATTTACGTTTACCGCACCTTTGCGGCCATGAATGGCGAGCTTCGCGCTGCCGGGCTGGTTGCGCCGGTGGCTGTATCGCGCGACGCGGCCGACATTACGCACATCAAAGCGCAAACCTCGCGCGATGTCTGGTTTGCCATTGGCTATGTGCACGCGCAAGAGCGCGGCTGGCAACTCGAATTTAACCGCCGCGTGATGCACGGCGAGTTGTCGGAAGCGTTCGGCCCGGCTACTCTGGAAACCGACAAACTGCTGCGCGCGCTCGGCATTGTGCAAGCGGCAGAACGCCAATGGCAAGGCTTGCCAGTTGAGGGGAAGGAGGCGGTACAGGCCTACAGCGACGGCATCAATTCTTTTTACGCCACTTCTGCGCAAGCGCTGTCGCCCGAATTTCATATCCTCGGCGTCAAGCCGGGCGGCAAAGGCGGCAAGCCCTGGACCCCGCAAGACAGCATCGGCTGGTCACTGATGATGGCACTGGATTTGGGTGGCAACTGGGGCACTGAATTCGCGCGGTTGACCGCCGCTAAAGCTTTACCAACCGACAAGCTCTGGCAACTGCTCACGCCGTATCCCGGCGAGCAACCCGCTTCAAAAGTTGACTTTGCCAAGCTGTATGCCGACTTGGGTGTGTACAAAGCGGGTGCGCCGAGCGCTATTAAAACAGGAGCTGCTCGCGCCCATATTGATTACTTAAAACCTCCATTTGACGTTAATTTCACCGTTGGCACGGCAAACCAGATGGCTGCTGGTATCAACGACTGGGCCGACAACATCGGCGTAGTGGACGGTAAAGGCTCGAACAACTGGGTGGTGCCGGGCACGCGCACCGCAAGTGGCAAGCCGCTTTTGGCCAACGACCCGCATTTGGGCTTGTCGGCACCCGCAATTTGGTACTTTGCGCACCTGGAGGCACCTGCTGGCAAAGCGGCCGATGGCAGGGCAATTCCCGCGCTGAATGCGATTGGGGCAACGCTGCCGGGCCTGCCATTTGTGGTCCTTGGTCGCACCGCGCAAGTGGCTTGGGGCTTTACCAACACTGGCCCAGACGTGCAGGACTTGTACCTTGAACAGATCAACCCGGCCAATCCCGCGCAGTACCGCGTGCCCACCGACGGCGCGCAAGCGGCGTGGGCCGATTTCAAAACCCGGGTTGAGACCATCAAGGTCAAAGGCCAGCCAGACGTACAACTCACCGTGCGCGAAAGCCGACACGGCCCGGTGCTGAGCGACGCCCAAAAAACGCATGCTGATTTGATCGACACCTCGAAGTACGTCCTTTCACTGCGCTGGAGCGCGCTGGACGCTGACAACCAAACCGTGCTGGCGGGCCTGCGATCAAACCACGCGCAGTCCGTGGCTGACCTGCTGGCTGCGTTTGAAAGCTACCACTCGCCGATGCAAAGCGTGGTCATGGCCGACACCAGCGGGCGCACCGCTTTCAAGGCGATTGGCAAGTTGCCACTGAGAAAGCCAGACAACGATATTTTGGGCATCGCCCCAGCGCCAGGCTGGGAAGCGCGTTATGACTGGGCTGGCTGGACACCGTATGCACAAAACCCGCAAGCTGAACAGGCAGCAATTGAGGCTAAAGGGTTTTTAGCCACCGCCAACCAGCGCATCACGCCGCCAGATTTCCCGATTTTTATGGGCCAGGACTGGTCAGTGCCGTACCGATTTGATCGCATTGAGCAACTGCTGGCCAGCACGCCCAAGCACGACGCTGCATCGATGCAAAAAATCCACAGCGACCAGAAGTCACAAGCCGCTTTGACCTTGCTGCCGTACCTGCAAAAAGCCCTGCAAACCAGCACCCACGCCATGGCGGCAAACGCCAAAGCCGCGCTAGTAAGTTTTGATGGCGTAATGCGCGCCGACAGCGCTGCCCCAATGATTATGGAGACGTGGGCAGACGAGCTGACCCGCGGCGTGGTGGGCGGCAAGCTGGGCGATGCTGCATTCAAATCGTTGTACGGCAAACGCAACTTTCGCGCAGCGATAGAAGGCATTTTGGCGCGTGACGACGCTGCATGGTGCGGCGAAAAAGGTTGCCCAGCGCAAGCCAGCGCGGCTCTAGACCGCGCCTTGACGCGGCTTGAGCAAGCCAACGGCGCAGACTTCAGTCAATGGACTTGGGGCAGGGCGCACAACGCTATTTCAGGACACAAGCCTTTCGGCAATGTGCCGTTGCTGGCCCGGTTTTTTAATGTGCGCGTTCCGACTGGCGGCGACACCTACACAGTGAACGTCGGCCAATATTGGACCAACGATGAGAAAGCACCATTCGCCAATCGCCATGCGGCTTCCATGCGCACCGTTTTCGATTTGTCCGACCTCGAAAAGTCGCAATTTATCTACCAGACAGGGCAGAGCGGTTTGGTGTTTTCAAGCCGTTACCGCGACATGAGTGCCGAGTGGGCAGCGGTGCAGTACCGCCCACTACAGATGAGGCCGGCCGAGATGGCGCATCAGCTAAAGCTTGTTCCTTGAGTGCTGGGATTTGGCGGTTTCGGAAGTCTTTTTGTCTGTTTTTATGCAAAATCGTGCTGTAGCGCAATGGATATGGGCGCAAGAAGCTACTGAAGTAATAGTAGAGTGAGTGATCTACAACTGAATGCGCGTGACCGCAACTTTGTCGATACGGCAGCTATAGTCAAAAGCTGTCCTTTTTGACAGTCCGCTGAATTCCAACGTTTGACCGTACAACCGCCAATATTCCATGCCTAAACACAACAACTCCGCGTCGCGGTTGCTCGGCCTGTTTAGCCAGTTACAAAACCACACCGACCAAACGCAGGTCGCGTCGGCTTGGGTGCAAACCTTCGCTGTCACCGCGACGACACCAAATCGCCAAGCGCTCGAAGCAGCACGACGCTTAGAGAGCGTGAACCGAGAATTAGGATTGGTCCACAGCGGGATGAGCGAAGCAACTTACTCACCTTCGCTCTACGAAAGCGCTATAGCGGCTTTTGAGGAAGCGACTTCACCGATGCTACTTCCGCACACGTGGAACAACGTTCGGCAATATCTAACTCCACAGAATCTTCTTTCATTTGAACTCTGCTCCTGCTTCACCACGTTGATCTTATTGAAAGGGCCGTCGCTGCTTACCCCATCACAGGTGTTAAAGCTTTAAGAGAAGCGGCTCAGACCGGACTCGGTGAGCTTGTAGAGTCAAAAGACGTAGTTGCTGAACATAGCGAAACACCAGCTGTCTCAAGGCTTGCTAAAGCGTGGAAGAAGGTCGGAGAGGTTGCGGATGGTGCGCTTAAAGCAGACAAGCTCGTTCAGGTTGGCTACAAAGCTTGGAATCTCATAGAAACCATCTGGAAAAGTGCGGCGTGACCCGTCGCGCTGGCGAACCGAAATGGAGCGCTGGGTGCAAAACGACCAATTCATTTTTCCTACCCGAAGAATCAACTAATCGCATCTGTAACGAAAATGCTATGTAAATAGTAGCTGCTTGCGCTAGCATTCATTGCGCTACAGCACTAAATGACCATAAAAAGGCAATAAACAGCCGGTAAATGGCTTAAAACGGCCAAACCAGCAGCTTGCGCCCCGCCCAACACAAGCGCCCAGCTTTACTTGCCCACACCCGCAGGCGTCACCAGCCGCTCCACCACTTTGCCGTTTTTCAGGTGCGACTCCACAATTTCATCAATGTCGTCCGCATCCACATAGGTGTACCAAACAGCTTCGGGGTACACCACGGCCACCGGCCCGGCGGCGCAGCGGTCCAGGCAGCCCGCCTTGTTCACCCGCACCATGCCCGGCCCAGACAAGCCGAGCGATTTGACTTGTGATTTGCAGCGGTCAAAACCCGCTTGCGCGCGGTGGTTGGCGCAGCTGTCCTTGCCCGCATCGCGCTCGTTCAGGCAAAAGAAAATGTGCCGCTCGTAATAAGAATCGGGCGCATGGGCGGGGGCGGGGTGGGCTGCAGTCATAGTTTGATTTTACTTAATCAGCGCCTCTGGGCTGCTGCGCGTGAACAACCTTGCCAGCAACAACCCCAGCGCCGCATACGGCCACAGCCAGCCCAGCCACTGCGCCAGCCCGTGAAAGCGAATAAACCGGCCTTGCTCCCAGGTTTGCAGCGTTTGCGCAAAATACGCGCTTTCGGGCGCCTGGTTCAGCAGCGCCAGTTGCGCCAGCAGGGCCAGCACAGCAAACACCACCGCACCCTTGCGCCGCAGCGGCAGCATGACCAGCGCCAGTACAGCCGCCGCCGCCATGCCAGCTTGCACCGGCACGTCCAGCCAGGCCCAGGCGTGCTGCGGCCCATAACTCAGCGCTGCAGACAGCGCCGACATCACCAGGCCCGCCAGCAGCACCACCGCCGCAAGCGCAGCCCGCTTTGCCGCAGTGCGCACCACGCTGTACCCCAGCAGGCAGGGAATAAGCGCGCCCAGCGCCACGCAGGCCAGCTCGGCTGTCGGCACCAGCGGCTGCAGCTCAATGTCCCGCACCGGCAGCCAGTCTAAAAACGGCGTGTTTTGCAGCGCCTCGGCCAGTGCAAATTCAAGCCGTTCAAACACCTGGCCCAGCCCCAGCGGCACAGCGGGCGGGAACAGCAACGCCACCGGCCACAGCACCAGCAGCGCCAGCGCGCCGCGCGCATCAGGCGTAAACCAGCGCTGCCTGAAAACACTCCAGCGGTTGATCACGCCCAGCTTTTCAAGCCCCCACGCCGCGCTGGCACCCACCCACGCGCCCGCCACGTTCAGCGCGGCATCCAGATTCGAAGGAATCCGGTCGGGCAGGTAGGTTTGCAGCGTTTCCATCAGCAAAGTCAACAGCGCCGCCACCGCCACAGCCAGCGTGACCGGCCACATCGCACGCCCGCTGCGCAGCGCGGCCAGCGCAAGTAAAAAGCCCAGCGGCGCATAGCCCAGCACATTGATGCCAATGTCAAACCGCGTCCAGTATTTCGGCAGTGGCGCGGCCAGGTAGTCAAACGGCGACAAGCCATGGTTACGCCAGTCGGTAAACGGGTACAGGCTGGCGTAAATGATGACGCAGATGGTTGCCAGGGCAAGGGGCCAACTGACGGACGGCACCCCCCTATTGGAATGTGGCAACCCCCTATCGTTCTCACTCCGCTGCGCTGCGTGTACTGCCTTTTCCCCCTGCCGGGGACGACGCATTGCGCCCGGCAAAGCCGGTTTGCCCGCGTCTACTGGTGGATTCGGGGGCGTCACCATGCGCGGGATGGGGTGTTAAAACGGCTTGACAATCACCAGCACCACGGCGGCGACCAGCATCAACACGGGAGCTTCGTTAAACCATCTGAACCACACGTGGCTTTTTGCATTTTGGCCGGCAACAAACTGACGGTGAATGCGGCCGCACAGGTGCTGGTAGCCAATCGCCAGCCCCACCACGGCCAGCTTGGCGTGCATCCAGCCGCTTCCGCTCCCAATTCCGTAGCCTAGCCACAACCACACGCCCAAACCCACCGCAGGCACCGACAAAATTTGCGTAAACCGCAGCAGCTTGCGCGACATCAGCAGCAAGCGCTCGCGTTCGGCAATGCTGCCCGCAGGCACCATGGCCAGGTTCACAAAAATGCGCGGCAAATAAAACAGACCGGCGAACCAGCTGGCCACAAAAACGATATGAAACGACTTGATCCACAGCATGGCCCAAGTTTAATGTCAAAGGCAAAAATTCAGTTTTCAAACTTGACACCCGATTTTGATATCGCCCTTCCAGCGGACTTCCATTTTTTATCAATTGCAAGAACTTCTGGAGCAAACAAATCTTGAAAGTCGCCGTATTACAGGTTTGGCGAAGACGCATTTTCTATTTATGACTCGCTTGACTTCCCCCCGTGCCAGAATGAATTGCTACACCTACGCCTGTCAGTTTAGAGAGCAAAGAGGTAGGTATGAAGATCAGCAATCAACCCAAGGCACGGATGCATGCAGCCAAAGACTCTGTCGATACAGGCGCATCGCAAGGAGCCCGAAGGTCGACTGAAGATGCGCCTGTATCGACGCGGCTATTGCCTGCAAGTATCGACTCCGAAGTCGTCCCCCTTGCAAAACGTCGCAGCAGAACCAACGCCGACAAGCGCCGCATCGTGCTTGTCGCCGCCGCGTGCACCAAGCCTGGTGAAATCGGTGCACTGATGCGCCGCGAAGGCGTGTACTCATCTGCACTGGCCACATGGCGCCGCCAATATGCTGCAGATGAGATCAGTGGGGCCGAATCTAAAAAGCGTGGCCCCAAAGCTGCCCCAGCACGTGAGGAGCCCAAGCAATTGGCGCTGGTCACGCGTGAGCGCGACAAACTGCGGGTGCAACTGAGCAATGCGCAGTTGGTCATCGAGGTCCAAAAAAAAGTTGCCGCGCTGTTGGAGCAGCTCGAACCGCTCACGAAGCTCGCGAGTCCTTGATGGCTGGCGTGCATGACCTAACCCCAGCACGCCTCGTGAGAGCGCGGAGCTGGCCCAGCAATTGCCGATACCGTGGCCCGTCACGACGTGATGCCGGGTGCGCAAACGCCGCACCCGGACCGGGGCACCTCAATGCGCTCCAAGCCGGTAGCCAGTTTGCTGGTGGATCTGGACGTGGCCAAGAGCCACAGTCGCCCCTGCACCTCGGACGACAACCCGTATTCGAAGTCGCAATTCAAGACCATGAAATACAGATCCGACTCCCCGGAGCGCTTTGGCAGCATCGAAGATGCCAGGAGCCATTGCCAGACATTCTTTGCTTGGTACAACGCCCAGCATTGCCATTCAGGCGTGGTCACATGACACCCCACAGCGTGCACTATGGGCAGGTACAGTCCATGCGCGAAGTCATGAAAGCGACGCTGAATGCGGCCTTTAGCGCAACGCCCAACCGATTCAAGGGTATCCGCCCTTGCCTGAAACCCATGCCCAATGCGGCTTGGATCAACCCACCGCCAGAGCAAAGGAAGCCGACTGAAACAGCACAACCCTGCACTGTAAATTTATGACGCAAGGTGTAGCAATGTCATTGGCACCTTCCGAGCACGAAAGGAAAATCACCAGCTTGGTAGCTAAAAAATCCGGTATCAAGAGCGGGCGCATTTACAGTAACGATTACTTTTTTGAGAGAGGCGTCACTTCATTTCTTGACGGCCCGAAGCAGCTGCCCAACTTGAGCACCATGGCCGTGACTGACTACAGAGATCGTGAATAATTTTGAGGGGTTCAAGCGCTACAAAAGTATGAAAGTTGCTTTCGTTTCAGGGGCGAAAGCAATAGATGTGCAAAAAACAAGAAGTGTGAATTCTATTTTCATTGCGCTTTGACCTAAAAGGTTTTTGGCCACCACCCCAACTTACAGCTGCAGAGTTGTATCGTCTGGACCCGTAACCAACCTAAAGTAGCTAAGAAGTTTTTTTGACAATGGTTTTGCCAAAATTTATCTACTAGCCTAGAGGCTCGAAATTAAACCGTAATAAATCAATGGTTGGCCTGTTTGTCTTTTGCCTGATCATCAGCTGGATCATGTCACTGCTGTTGATAGTGAATTTGCGTGCACACGCTCGTAGTTATTCGGCAGATTCCGTGCAGCGGTTTCACAAAGGGCATATTCCTCGGCTCGGTGGTGTGGCGGTAATCGTTTCTTGCGCCACGGGCTGGACGGCCATGACGCTTTTCCCCAAGATCGGTACTTACCTGAACGCATTTATTTCATGGAATGCTGTTTGCGCCTTTTTATTGATGCTGATTCCGGCCAAAGTGGCCGGGACCTATGAGGACTGTACCCAGCGCCTGAGCGCACGCTGGCGTTTGATATTCACGGGGCTGTCGGCGGCGCTGGGCTGCGCGCTGTTGGGTTTGTCAGTGCCGCGGCTTGGACTGGATTTTATGGATACCAAGTGGGCGTCCATGCCGTGGTTGGGTATCGCTTTGGCCTGGTTGGCGCTTGCTGGTTTGCCTCACGCCTTTAACCTTATTGACGGCTTCAACGGCTTGGCAGGCACGGTGGCAATAATGATTTGCGCGGTCCTGATGCACGTGGCTCTGCAACTGGGCGATCGGCAACTGGCCGGCGTGCTGGTGTGTGTGATTGGGGCCAGCGCGGGTTTTTTATTGTGGAACTATCCCCGCAGCATGATCTTCGCAGGGGACGGTGGTGCCTATTTTTGGGGCATCGTAATCGCTGCAGGCGGTATTTTTTTGGTGCAGCGCCACCCCCAGGTCTCGCCCTGGTTTCCGATGTTGCTGGTCATTTACCCGGTGTGGGAGACAGTGTTTTCCACATACCGCAAGCTTGCCCGGGGTCAGTTCCCCGGCGTGGCTGATGCGTTGCATTTCCACCAGCTGATTCACCGGCGAATCGTTCGCCGGGTGTTTCATGATGACGCATCGCGCCGCATGTTGATGCGGAACAATCGCACTTCTCCCTATTTGGGGGGATTCACTTTGATGTCGGTGGTTCCAGCCGTACTGTTTTGAAGAAACACGTCTGTGTTGATGGTGTTTTGCGGGGTCTTTGTGGTGACGTATGTGCTGGCTTATATCTCCATCATTCGTTTCAAAGTGCCGAGCTGGCTGCGCCGTTAGCTGCCGAGCGCTGCGCTGGACATCGGTCACAATAAAACCAACGTAACTTTTACCGCTCCAGGCGAGATGCCATGACCCAAGCTACAGCTGCAGACCCGGATTTGTCCCACATTTCGCCGCGCGACAAAGCCGAAATTTTGGCGCAAGCGCTGCCGTATATTCGCAAATTCCATGGCAAAACCATGGTCATAAAGTACGGCGGCAACGCCATGACAGACCCGGCTTTGCAAGCTGATTTTGCTGAAGACGTGGTGCTGCTAAAACTGGTCGGCATGAACCCTGTGGTGGTGCATGGCGGTGGCCCCCAGATTGAAACTGCCCTGAACCGCCTGGGTAAAAAAGGCGAGTTCATTCAAGGGATGCGGGTGACCGATGACGAAACCATGGAAGTCGTTGAATGGGTGCTGGCGGGACAAGTACAGCAAGACATCGTGGGGCTGATCAACCAGGCGGGGGGCAAAGCCGTTGGGTTGACGGGGCGCGATGGTGGTTTGATTCGCGCCAAAAAGCTGAGCATGGCAGACAACAAAGACCCCAGCAAAGCGCACGATGTAGGTTTTGTTGGCGACATTGTGAGCATTGACCCGAGCGTGGTGCGCGCCTTGCAAGACGATGCGTTTATTCCCGTCATCAGCCCGATTGGCTTTGGCGAAGATAACGAAAGCTACAACATCAATGCCGACGTGGTGGCCGGCAAGTTGGCCATTGTGCTGAAGGCTGAAAAACTGCTGCTGTTGACCAATATTCCTGGTGTGCTGAACAAAGACGGTCAGCTTTTGACCGACCTGACGGCGCGCGAAATTGACGAGCTGTTTGCCGATGGCACCATCTCAGGCGGCATGCTGCCGAAAATTGCAGGTGCGCTCGATGCAGCCAAGAGTGGCGTGAACTCGGTGCACATTATTGATGGCCGTGTGCCGCACGCACTGCTGCTAGAGATTTTGACTGAGCAGGCTTTTGGAACCATGATTCGGTCCCATTGATGCGCCAACGGTAACGCCCACATCGTTTGTAAAGGCGTAAAGCAGGTAAACCCGCACGACTCTTGCGCTGCGCCGTCACAGCGCTGTGCGAGAATCATTTTGAGACGGTTGTTAAAGCCACCTCAATCACCCTTGCCTCGCTTTTCGTTCCTGCAACCGCCCACCTAGCAACTTACGCCCTATGCCTGATTCAGCGCTTGAAGTAGAAACCAGCCAGAGCGGCGACACAGTTGCCACTGACGCTGCGGCCCGCAAGCGGCCCAAGCCGGGTGAACGGCGTGTGCAAATTTTGCAGGCGCTGGCTGCAATGTTGGAGCAGCCTGGTTCTGAGCGCATCACCACCGCTGCGTTGGCCGCGCGGTTGGACGTGAGCGAGGCCGCGCTGTACCGCCACTTTGCCAGCAAGGCGCAAATGTTTGAGGGCTTGATTGAGTTCATTGAGCAGAGCGTTTTCAGCCTGGTCAACCAGATTGCTGACCGCGAGAGCGATGCCGCCGTGCGCACCCGCCGCCTCGTCGTGTTGGTGCTGCAGTTTGGTGAGAAAAATCCCGGTATGACGCGTGTGATGGTGGGAGATGCGCTGGTGTTTGAGAACGACCGGCTGCAAGAACGCATGAACCAGTTCTTCGACAAGCTCGAATCGAGTTTCAAGCAAACGCTGCGTGATGCGGCCAGCGCGAACGGTGCTGCCACGCCGACGGTTGACGCACAGGTACGCGCATCGGTCATTACCGCATTCATGGTGGGGCGCTTGCAGCGCTTCGCGCGGTCAGGGTTTAAGCGCCTGCCGTCTGAGCATCTGGATGCCAGCCTGGCGATCTTGCTGGATTGACACGCAGCGGCGCGCGAGACACGGGAGCTATATTTACTATAGCAGCCTGCGCCCATATCGATTGGCTAGAAGCCGAATTTTATGCTTGATATTGATTGTGCCGGGTGGCGTATGCACCTGTTGTCCAGCGGAGCGGTTCACCTGCCTGACATCGCCACGCTGCTGGTGGCCGATGCGCATTTTGGCAAAGCTGTCAGTTTTCGGGCGCGGGGTGTGCCAGTACCCCATGGCACCACCAGTGAAACGTTGCAGCGACTTTCCGAAGCGGCGGCGCAGACGCAATCCAAGCAGTTGATTTTTCTGGGGGACTTTTTACACTCGGCCCACGCCCACGCTGCGCCAACCCAGCAAGCGCTTGCCGACTGGCGCAGCCAGCACCCGCAACTGGCCATCACCCTGGTACGCGGTAACCACGACGACCATGCTGGTGACCCGCCGGCAAGTCTCGGCATTCGTGTGGTGGATGAGCCATTCGTTGTTCCCGGTTTGACTGGCGGCGGTGTGCCGCTCGCGCTTTGCCACCACCCGCAGGCGGTAACCGGCGCTTATGTGCTGGCAGGCCATGCGCACCCGTGTGTCGTGCTCAATGGCGCTGGCAAAGACAGACTGCGTTTACCGTGCTTTGTGCTGGGCGACGTTGCAACCAACGCAGCAGGCGTGCTGCCCGCGTTTGGCAGCTTTACGGGTATGCACCCGATTGAGCGGGTAGCGGGCGACCGGGTCTTTGCCGTGGCAGGCAGTACCGTGCGCGAAGTACCGGCGCTGCGCAGCTAATTGCCGCCCAGCTTTACACCTGCTTTTGCAGCGGCCTGAACAATTTCAGCCCAGGTGGCGGCGCCAAGCGCAATGCCATCGCGCTCCCTTTTCATGCGGTTTCAGCGCTACGGGTCACCCGCAAGCTGCACCGCGTCAAAGCCGTCGGCGGTCGGACATTGCTGGAACCAGTCGATGAACTGAGCGGTCTCTGCTCAAACGCAGCTTGCATGCCGAATTTTGCAGGGTCAATCAGCACTGGCAGCATGCTGTTGCTGACTGCCCGCTGCTGGTGTTTTCACGGCTTGGCGGCTGGTGCCGCGTGCCGCTTAGTGCCTCTCCCAGCAGCTCACACGCTACGGCAAGGCCATAGCCCTTGTGCTCGCCAAACGCCATCAGCGTGCCGAGCAACCCATTGATGCAGCGATCCAGTCCTTCTGCAACCGCCATTTCTGCGAACTGGCCAATCCTCCCCAAAGTTCCGTGCGCTCTGGCTCCGGCAATGCCCAGCTCCATGGCCTGTCTGCCAACTACTAGGCTCTAGCCGCGCTGGCCGTCAAGCCTTAGCATGGTGCCAATGTCAAGCACCGTGGCCACGGGCGCGTTGGGTATCAGCTCACCCTCCAGCACGGCATCCACATAGCGCGGCAGCATGCCAATGCCGTGCGAGTCGTGACCGCTCAGGTTGGCCAGGACAAGGTTGGCAGCGACGGTTTCAGCTTCTTGCGCTGACGAACCATTTGCTACTAAAGTAATAGCTGCTTACGCCCGTAAATATTTGGCTTGAAGGGTATTTGAAACAGCATTGGCACGGTAGAGTTTGTGGGTGTGTGCGGCGCGCCGGATTCCAGGAGCGTGCCCGCGGTAACACCAGCAACTGTGTACGTGTTCCATGGCAGTAGACGGAGCGCGCGTGTCTACTAAACTCAAGACGTGACACTGCACACCGTCGATAGGGGACAAGCATGCGACTAAAAGGAAAAATCGTGCTGGTCACTGCAGCAGGCCAGGGCCTTGGCAAGGCAAGCGCACTGGCGATGGCTGCTGAGAGGGCAAAGGTTTGGGCCACTGACGTCAATGCACAGCTGCTGACCAGTTGTGCGGGTGTTTCAAACATCCACACCGCTTCGCTCGAAGTGCTCGACAAATCGGCCATCCAGAAATTGATTGCAGACATGCCGGTCATTGATGTGCTGTTCAACTGCGCGGGATCTGTGCACGTCGGTACCGCGCTGGACGCGCTGAATGAGGAATGGGATTTTGCATTTGACTTGAATTTGCGCTCTCAGTGCTGGACGATTCAAGCCGCGTTGCCGCGCATGATCGCCAGCGGGCATGGAAACATCACCAATATGGCTAGCGTTGCCAGCGTCAAAGGCGTTCACAATCGCTTCGTATACAGCGCGACGAAAGCTGCATTTATTGGGCTGACTAAAAGCGTAGCGGCAGATTTTTTTTGGGCAAGGCATTTGCTGCAGCGCTATTTGTCCTGGGACGGTCGACACGCCATCACTCGGCGACTGGATCAATGCGTACGACGACCCCGCCGCTGCACGCAAAAGCTTCATCGCATGCCGGCCGATGGGCTGGCTGGCGCAGGCCTGTGAAATTTCACCACTGGTCGTTTTTTTAGCCAGCGACGAATCGGCTTTTGTCACTGGACAAACTTGCGGAATCGATGGCGGTATGACGATATAACGATATAACGATATGAATTTTTAACTTTAGAAAGAAGCTTGATGAAACTCGTTCGCTACGGCAAAGCCGGTAAGGAAAAGCCAGGCCTGATAGATGCTGAAGGCAAGCTGCGCGACTTGAGCGCTCAAATCAAAGACATCGGACCTGACCAGCTCAGCGATACAGCGCTCGCCAAATTGCGAAAGCTGAAAGCCGACAAGCTGCCGCTCGTCAAAGGGTCGCCGCGCATGGGCTGCCCGGTGGTGGGCACGCCCAAATTTATCGCCATTGGCTTGAATTATGCCGACCATGCTCTTGAAGCCGGCATGCCAATCCCTAAAGAGCCGATTGTTTTCATGAAGGCGACCAGCTGCATTCAGGGGCCGAATGACCCGGTGATGCTGCCAAAGGGTTCGGTTAAAACTGACTGGGAATTAGAGCTGGGTGTGGTTATTGGCACGCGCGCGCGTTACGTGACACAAAAAGAAGCGTTGAACCACGTGGCAGGCTATTGCATCGTCAACGATGTCAGCGAGCGTGAATTTCAAATCGAGCGCGGTGGCACTTGGGACAAGGGCAAGGGCTGCGACACTTTCGGCCCTGTTGGCCCCTGGCTGGTGACGCGAGACGACGTACCGAACCCGCAAAAGCTTGGCATGTGGCTGGACCTGAACGGCAAGCGCATGCAAACCGGCAACACCAGAACCATGATTTTCAGCGTCGCCAAAATCATCAGTTACGTCAGCTGTTTTCTGACGCTGGAGCCCGGCGACATCATCACCACCGGCACGCCGCCCGGCGTGGGCATGGGCATGAAAAAGGACGGTCAGCCAGCGCCGTTGTATGTCAAAAAGAGCGATGTGATGACACTAGGTATTGAAGGGCTGGGTAAGCAGCGGCAGGCGGTGGTGGCGTACAAGAAAGCCTGACCCGACTAACCATTGTGTCGCTATTGAATCAATAGCTGCTTGCGCCCGTTTTTGTTGCGCTGAAGGCGTATTTCTTCGTATTTAGGCTGCTGTAGCGTCTGCAGAGGCCGTTCGGCGCGCGGTCGTGTCGTGTAGCGTTAACCCCTAAAAAACTTAGATAACCGCCCCTATTGAAGTGATTTGGGACCCCATCGGCGCGGGGAAAGTGGCAAAATAGCACGATCGTTCGTTTTATTTTGCTTCAGCCTACTTACACGCCATGGTCATTGTTGACTTTAAATCCAAATCCAATCGCACAATAGCGCCGCATGCGGTTGGCTCAACAGTACACAAGGGCCAGCAAACCAAAGCCGCGATTGTGGACGCTGCATTAGGTTTAGCCACACAAATTGGCCTGGAGGGCCTGAGCATTGGTGCTCTTGCTGAAGTCATGCGCATGAGCAAGTCGGGTGTGTTTGCGCATTTTGGCTCGCGTGAAGAGCTGCAAATTTCCGTGATTCGCGAGTACTTTGTGCGTTTTGAGGAAGAGGTTTTTTACCCTGCGCTAGATGTTGCACGCGGCTTGCCGCGCCTGGAGCTGCTGTTCCAGAACTGGATGCGCCGCACCTCGGTTGAAATTGATTCGGGTTGCCTGTTTATCAGTGGTGCAGTGGAGTTTGACGACCGCCCCGGCCCGGTGCGTGACGCGCTGGCAGGCTCCGTCAAGACCTGGCTGGCCGCCATTTTCAGAGCGCTGGTGCAGGCCCAGGAAACCGGCCATCTGAAGCTTGACGCTGACCCGCACCAAATGGCGTTTGAAATTCACGGCCTGATTTTGGCGCTGCACTACGAGGCCCGTTTTTTGAAAACACCAGGCTCTATTGCCCGGGCCAACCAGGGTTTCGCCAACATTCTTGAGCGTTACGGCAGCGCTGCCTGATTCTTGTCCACCCCGTTTTACTTTCCAGGTTTTTTTAGTTTTCAAAGTTTTATCCTCCAAGGAGTTTTTTATGACGATTTACAACGCCCCGCTTCGCGACATGCAGTTTTTGATGCACGAAGTGCTCAACGTCACCGCTGAACTGGCACCTATCACCAAATATGCTGACGCCGACGTTGACACCATCAACGCAGTACTGGAAGAAGGCGCCAAATTCGCCACCGAAGTGCTGTTGCCGCTCAATATCAGTGGCGATCAGGAAGGTTGCACGCTCGACAAAGCAACGCACGCCGTCACTACGCCCAAGGGTTTTAAAGAGGCTTACGCAAAGTATGTTGAAGGCGGCTGGCCCGCCCTGAGTTGCGACCCCGCTTACGGAGGCCAAGGCTTGCCATTGGTCATCAACCAGTGCTTTTACGAAATGCTGAACAGCACCAACCAGGCGTGGACGATGTACCCCGGCCTAACGCATGGTGCCCACGCCGCGCTGCACACCCACGGCACTGAAGCGCAAAAGCAAACCTACCTGCACAAAATGACCAGCGGCGAATGGACTGGCAGCATGTGCCTGACCGAGCCGCATTGCGGCACCGACCTGGGCCTGATGCGCACCAAGGCCGAGGCGCTGCCGGACGGAACGTACAAAATCACAGGCAACAAAATTTTCATCAGCGCTGGCGAACACGACCTGTCAGGCAACATCATCCATTTGGTATTGGCCCGATTGCTTGACGCGCCCCCTGGCATCAAGGGCGTCAGCTTGTTCATCGTGCCTAAATTCCTGGTCAATGCAGACGGTACGCTGGGCGCACGCAACGGCATTTACTGCGGCGGCCTGGAGCACAAAATGGGCATCCACGGCAACGCCACGGCGCAAATCGTTTTAGACGGCGCCATCGGCACGATGGTCGGCCTCCCCAACAAGGGCATGAACGGCATGTTTGTGATGATGAACGCCGCGCGCCTGGGCGTGGGCAACCAGTCGCTGGGTTTGACTGAAGTGGCCTATCAAAACGCATTGGCCTACGCCAAAGACCGCATTCAAATGCGCTCGTTGTCAGGCGTAAAGGACAAAACCCAAGCGGCTGACCCGATCATTGTTCACCCCGACGTGCGCAAAATGCTGTTGACCGCCAAGGCCTATGCCGAAGGCGGCCGCGCACTGGCAACGTATTGCGCCGTGTTGCTAGACAAAGAACTTCACCACCCAGACGAAGCAGTACGCAAAGAAAGCGGCGAAGTCCTGTCGCTGCTGACGCCCATCGTCAAAGCGTTCTTGACTGATAACGGCCACATCGCCACCAACGCCTGCCTGCAAGTTTTTGGCGGCCACGGCTACGTTAAAGAGTGGGGCATGGAGCAGTTTGTGCGCGACAACCGCATCAACATGATTTACGAAGGCACCAACACCATTCAGTCGCTGGATCTGCTGGGCCGCAAGGTCCTCTCCAACAACGGTGCGACTTTGAAGAAGTTTGGCAAATTGATTGGCGCGCTGGTACAAGAAGAGGGCGTTAACGAAAAGATGGCCGAGTTCATAAATCCGTTGGCCGTGCTGGCTGAGCAGATGACCAAGTTCACTACTGAAATTGGTTTTAAAGGTTTTCAAAACCCCGACGAAGTGGGCGCTGCGGCAGTTGACTACCTGCGCGTTGCCGGGCACTTGGTATTTGGCTACTTCTGGGCGCGCATGGCGCAGGTTGCACTGCGCGAAATAGCTACTGGCAACACCGACCAGTTTTACCTGGCCAAGCTGCAAACCGCGCGCTTTTACTTTGCCAAGCTGTTGCCTGAAACGGCTACGCTGATGCGCACTGCCCGCTCTGGCAGCAAGGTGCTGATGGACACTGAAGCTGCATTTGCGTAAAGCGAATTCCCGTTGTCTGCCTCACAAAATTCATAACAGGAGCTGACCATGTTCAATCGCTTTGTCACCGGATTTGCCTTGCTGGGCACCCTTGGTGCTGCTTGTGCGCAAAACACGCCCGTGGGCAAGTGGCACACCATTGACGAAAAGACCAAAGAAATCAAGTCTGAAGTCACCATCACTGAAACGGGTGGCGTACTTTCTGGCAAAGTCAGCAAATTGCTTCGCAAGGGAGCGAAGCAAGACGATGTTTGCGATGAATGTAAAGACGCGAGAAAAGACAAGCCCATTTTGGGCCTGGAGATTATTCGCGGTGCTAAAAAAGAAGACGCCGCCGACGTTTGGGTGGGCGGCAAAATTCTGGACCCTGAAAACGGCAAGGAATACACGCTGAAATTGACGCCCGAAGAGGGCGGCAAAAAACTCGGTGTGCGCGGCAGCATTGGCCCGTTTGGTCGCACGCAAACGTGGGTGCGCACTGAGTAGCTAAGAGATCAAGTCGATCTGATTTTGTTCGCCAGCACTGATCTTTTTGGTGCTTCGGGCGTTGTGTTCCAAGAAATCCTGAGAGAAAAGAATGTCTAAATTCCTGGTCAAAAAAGTCGCCGTTCTGGGCGCAGGCGTGATGGGTGCGCAAATCGCGGCACATCTGGTCAATTGCAAAATCCCGGTCGTCTTGTTTGATCTGGCCGCGAAGGAAGGACCGAAGAACGGCATCGTCACCAAGGCGATTGAAGGCTTGAAAAAACTCAAACCTGCGCCACTCGGCGTGGCAGAAGACGCAGCGTTGATCCAGCAAGCCAACTATGAAGAGCACATGGATGTACTCAAAGAGTGCGACCTGATCATCGAGGCGATTGCCGAGCGCATGGACTGGAAAACCGACCTGTATCACAAGATAGCGCCCTTCATTGCAGAGGGCGCGATTGTGGCCAGCAATACGTCGGGTTTGTCGATTACCAAACTCAGCGAAGCGCTTCCCGAGTCGATCAAGCCGCGCTTTTGCGGCATCCACTTTTTCAACCCGCCGCGCTACATGACGCTAGTGGAGTTGATCAATACGCCAACGACTGGCGCTGACGTGCTGGATAACCTTGAAGCATTCGTCACCAGCGGCCTGGGCAAAAATGTCATACGCGCGCATGACACGCCCAACTTCATTGCCAACCGCGTCGGTATTGCCGGCATGCTGGCCATCATCAAGCAGACTGAAGCCTTTGGCTTGACGTACGACGTGGTTGATGATTTGACGGGTAAAAAATTGGGTCGTGCCAGTTCGGGCACCTTCCGCACGGCAGACGTGGTGGGCCTGGACACCATGGCGCATGTGATAAAGACGCTGCAAGACAATTTGGGTGAAGGTAAAACAGCCGATCCATTTTCAGGCATGTACGGCACACCCCCGGTGCTGGCCAGGCTGCTGGAATCAAAAAGTCTGGGCCAGAAAACCGGCGCTGGCTTTTACAAAAAGGTTGGCCGCGACATTCTGCGGCTTGACCCTGAAACGATGGAATACGTTGCAGGCGGCGCCAAGTCAAACGACGTGGTGGGCCGCATGTTGAAAAAGCCTGCGGGTGAGCGCTTGGCCCTGCTGCGCAATGCAGACGGCGCAGAAGCGCGCTTTTTGTGGGCCATCTTGCGCGACCAGTTTCATTACGCTGCGGTGCATTTGGAAACCATTGCGGAGACGGCGCGCGACATCGACTTTGCCATGCGCTGGGGCTTTGGTGCCAAGCAAGGCCCGTTCGAGCTGTGGCAACAAGCGGGTTGGTTACAGGTAGCGACCATGATCAAGGAAGACATTGATGCAGGCAAAGCCTTGTCTAGTGCGCCGCTGCCTGATTGGGTTTTCAAAGGCCCGGTTGCTGATGCAGGAGGTGTTCACACGCCGCAAGGTTCGTGGTCTGCGTCCGCTAAAAAGTTTATCCCCAAGCGCCAGTTGCCCGTGTATGCACGCCAGCATTTCCCGGAAGACGTGCTGGGTGCCAAAGCGCCTTCGTTCACCACCGCAGGTAAAACCTTGCATGAAGACGATGCGATTCGCTTGTGGACGCTGGACGATGAAGTGTTGATTGCGAGCATCAAAACCAAAATGCACGCCATCAGTCCTGACGTGGCAGAGGGCTTGGCAATCGGCGTTGACATGGCAGAAAAAAGCTACAAGGGCATGGTCATCTGGTCGAACGACGAGATGTTCTCTGTCGGGGCTGATCTGCAAGCCATGCTGCCCGCCTTCATGATGAGTGGCGTAGCGGCCATTGATGAGGTGGAGGCTGAGCTGCAAAATGTCATGCTCAAAATGCGTTACGCCGCTGTGCCTGTGGTATCCGCTATTCGCGGCTTGGCTTTGGGCGGCGGGTGCGAGATGGCGGTGTATTCAGCCAGGCGCGTTGCCGCGATGGAAAGCTATATCGGCCTGGTTGAAGTCGGCGTCGGCTTGGTGCCCGGTGCTGGCGGCTTGGCCTACATTGCGCGCCGCGCCGCAGAAAACGCAGCTAAATCTACCAACAAAGACATGTTGCCGTTTTTGATTGAAGGCTTCACCGCAGCCGCCATGGCCACCGTGGGTACGGGCGCGATTGACAGCCGCAAGGTTGGCTATTTGGAGGGCAGCGATGTGATTGTTCCCAACGTCAATGAGCTGCTGTTCGTAGCCATCAACGAAGCGCGCTCTATGTTTGACTCAGGCTACCGCGCGCCACTCAAGCGCAGCTTTCCGGTGGTGGGCCGCAATGGCCTGGCCACCATCAAAGGCCAGCTCGTCAACATGCGTGACGGCGGCTTTATCAGCGCGCACGACTTTCACATCGCCAGCCTGATCGCCAATGTGGTCTGCGGCGGCGATGTCGACAATGGCACGCTGGTGACAGAGGAGTATTTGATGACATTAGAGCGCCAGGCGTTTTGCTCATTGCTTGAACATCCCAAAACGCAAGAGCGAATCATGGGCATGATGTCAACAGGTAAGCCGGTTCGTAATTGATGACTGCCGAACACACACCCAATCGCCTGGAGCGCCAGCTGGAGCGGCTTAATGAAGTGCCCGCCTTTGCGCGCCCCTGGTTTCGAAGCGTGGTGCTGGGGCGTGCTGTGCCTTTTACCGGCACAGCCAAGTTGCGCTATGAGGAAATGTCTGCGAAAAGCGTGCAAATCTTTGTGGCCAACAGCCCCAAAGTGCGCAACCACATCGGCGGCGTGCATGCCATGGCCAGCACGCTGGCGGCCGAAACCGCCACCGGCATGGTGATGGGCATGAACGTGCGGGACGACTGCGTACCGGTGGTCAAAGACATGCGCGTGCAGTTCAAAAAACGTGGCCAGGGTGCCATGCGCGCTGTCGCTACTCTCAGCGAAGAACAGCGCGAGTTGATCCGCAGCACGACCAAGGGCGAAGTCACCGTGGCTGTGACGGTAACTGACGAATCGGAGAACCAGCCGATTGCATGTGAATTTATCTGGGCTTGGGTTCCTACTCAACGCTCACCCAAAACGGCGAACGCCAAAACCGATATTTAATGCCTCCTGAAGGCACAAGGACTCACCATGAGCAAACAAATTCAAGAAGCCTACATCGTTGCCGCCACACGCACCCCCATCGGCCGTTCGCATCGCGGGTTTTTCCGCAATACGCGGCCTGACGACTTGCTGGTGAAGGCGCTGCAAGCTGCATTAGCGCAAGTCCCCACGCTAGACCCCAAGGCGATTGAAGACATCATTTGCGGCTGCGCCATACCTGAAGGCCCGCAGGGATTGAATATTGCGCGTATCGGTGCTGTGCTGGCAGGCTTGCCAACCAGCGTGGGCGGCATCACCGTCAACCGCTTTTGTGCCTCTGGTCTGTCTGCCGTGCAAATGGCGGCAGACCGCATCCGCGTCGGCGAGGCTGAAGTCA
>ENA-OFCE01000263-OFCE01000263.1-metagenomes-genome-assembly--contig:-NODE-263-length-36197-cov-39.305185_pt1 | contig 36197 bp, 27 predicted proteins | sample MGYA00153388_OFCE01 | MGnify analysis MGYA00153388 | reverse complement strand
GGGAAGATTGCGAATCTGGTATGTACATTGTTATACAATTATCCCTGCGAGATGTTAAGGAGATACAGCCACTGCGGTAATTGTTACATTATAGCGCGATGCGATTTGTTGTGGCAGAAAGTCGGTATCTTTTGCACCGGGAATCTTGGCTAAATAACAATCACGAACTGCAAACATAAAACCTTTAATTGCCTCTGGCGCATTCTGAAAGTCGGCATCTATTAGAAAATCGCGCCACTTAGTTTCATTATCATCATAAGTCTCTACTAAATGCAGGCCTGCTAAATACTCTGCTACAGGGTCAAGTACAAAACGGACATTCTCTTGGCTGGGAAGATTCGTTTGCAGGAGGTGGAGTTTTTCTTCGAGATAGTTGAGGCGTTGCTCTGCATTTTGTGAATTTAAGACAGATAGAGCATTGATGGCATCTTTAATCTTCGTGCTAGCGGGTCGATAAGTTAGTTTCAAGCATTCCCAAGCCAGCAATTGAGCATCTTCATAAACTGTGCGATTTGTCAATTTATGCTCTGCCACATCCCGGTTGAGTTGCTTCAGGTACTCCAGCATCAAATCTGGTATGTTTTGAGGTAAATTTTCATCTTTGACTCCTTCCATTTTAGCGATTAACACATCTGCATACAGTTTGGCAAACAATACAGTTGTACTTCTGCCTTGAATTCTGATTTCCTCTAAAAGTTTAGCCAAATCGCCGCAGACATAATGAAATTGCGAACCGTTGAAAAGATGCAGTTTCCCTAGCTTTTCCAAGTATTTTTCCATAAAAGCTGATAGCTCAGAACCTTCGATTCGCAGCGGGTGAATCGTTGTTTTGGGGACGTTAGGCATTGTTGAATCAAGTCGCGAAGTCACAATCAGAGCATTGACGGGGAAATCGGGAGAATTAGGGTTGATTTCCTTTTGAGTTGTTTCTGCCATTTCTGAAAAATGGTCGGTAATTACCAGGATACGGCGCTGTTGCAGCAAGTGTTGCAGCAGTTCTTCAGCAATGGGGGTGGGATGGTTGCTGATAGATTTTAGTTGACCGCGTATAGCTTCAAAGAAAGGATGTTTGCCTTCAGCAACTTTACTGTCTAGTTCTTCTTCGATCAGAATTGGAATCATCGGGTGTTTGCAGAGGCGTTTGCTATTATCTGGTTCCATTGCCCAATCTGCAATTTGACAAGCGATGCTAGTTTTGCCGATACCGCCTTCACCCCAGATGAGCAGACAGATTCGCTTTTTGGTGAAAATTGATGGCAAATCTTGACCGCTAAGTTGAGGTAATCTTTTGTCGTCTAATTCAAAAGAAACTGGGATGTAAGTAGCTCGGCTTTTGACTGTATTTCGTTTGGAAAATTGTTCGCGGACTGTTTTGATGTGGGCTGAAACCCAGGAATCTAGGACTCTGGGACGGTAAATAAAAAAACTGAAAAAGGTAAGGTCGCGAATTCGCACCGGAGCGCCGCCCAATGCTTCAGGTAGGTTGAATTCGTAGGGTTTGAGTGCGTTGTTGATTCGCAGCAGCCATAAGGGACGCAGCCGGAGGATTGCCAACCAAAGGGAGGGGAAGAAGATTAGGTGAATTATTGCTGCTGCTACCCATTGATTCTGGCCAATTAATTTGAATAACTTGGCGTTTTGTTCGGCTTTGAGAACATTGATGTATACACGGAGATTTGCGATCGTTGGTTTTGAGAAATCAGCTTTAGGTTCTGCCACAATTTTCAAGGCTGATTCTAAGTTTGATACAGCCTGATTTAACTCCTGTGAAGTTAGCGTCTTCGCTTTTTCTTGAAGGCTAAGACCAATACTCTCCAAAGCAGAGGCTGCACTGCTACGCACATTGGCATCGGAGTCTTTAAGCAGGGGAACTAGCTGCGGCACAGTAATTTTAGTATCTGCACCGATACTCCCCACAGCAGAAGCTGCACGCATACGCACATCTGCATCTGAGTCTTTAAGCAGAGGAACTAGCTGCGGCGCAGCAGTTTTAGCTTCTGCACCAATTTTCCCCAAAGCATAGGCTGCATTCCCACGCACATTTTTATCTGAGTCTTTAAGCAGGGGAACTAGCTGTGGCATAGCAGTTTTAGCTTCTGCACCGATATTCCCCAAAACATAAGCTGCATTCCCACGCACATTTTTATCTGAGTCTTGAAGCAGGGGAACTAGCTGTGGCATAGCAGTTTTAGCTTCTGCACCGATTCTCCCCAAAGCATAGGCTGCATTCCCACGCACATTTTTATCTGAGTCTTTAAGCAAGGGAACTAGCTGTGGTACAGCAGTTTTAGCTTCTGCACCGATATTCCCCACAGCATAGGCTGCACTGCGACGCACATATACATCTGAGTCTTGAAGCAGGGGAACTAGCTGTGGTAAAGCAGTTTTAGCTTCTACACCGATATTCCCCACAGCATAGGCTGCACTGCGACGCACACCTGCATCTGAGTCTTGAAGCAGGGGAACTAGCTGTGGTAAAGCAGTTTTAGCTTCTATACCGATTCTCCCCAAGGCAGAGGCGGCACTGCGACGCACACCTGCATCTAAGTTTTTCAAGGCTTTAGCAAGGGCCGGAATAACGGGGGAACCTATATATCCCAGAACCTTGGCAGCACTCTGGCGGACTAGCAAATTCTTATCCTGTAAGGCTTCTATCAAAGCGGGGATGGCTGGTTCACCTATTTTTTCTAACTTCTCCATAGCTGCATCAAGTTCTCTTTCATCGTTACTCTTTAACTTCTTGATTAACGAGTTAATCTCTTGAGAACTAGCCTGTGATGCGCTCAGGCTTTGGGCCGCAGCATTGCGAGTCAATAGCAAAGGCGATGTGAAAGATAGAAACGAGAGGGCAATTACGGCAACTAATCTTTGTCGGTAGTGCTTCGTCATGGGCCAGAATCCTTGTATTTGATGAGCTGCCTCAGTCATTTGAATAATTGTATCTACATTCTCATCAAACTGGTTTTCCGATTCCGATCTAAATTTGTGCTTGTCAGTGGTGAAATCGATCGCCCTAAATGCCCCTTAAAAAGCGGGATTTTAATAACATTCCGGTTTTTCCCTTAAACAACAATTCTTTACGTGTAACTCTTGCTGGGAATTTCAATATATGAATCCGGCCTTTCCTTCTGCTGGTGAATAGCAAAGAAACGGCGCTCAATTTCTTTAATAACTGCTGCATCATAATAAATCATGCCACAATCTAGACAAATCTCAACGGGCGTGTTAGGAACTAGCAAATATTTACCTTAATGGCTGTAAAGGTAATTAATTTTACGTTCCTCATAGCGGTTGCTACCGCAGGTATTGCATCGGATTTCTCGCATAAGTTTATTATAATGTAAGTCTAAGGCATAATTAGATAATCACTATTTTATCATATTTGATGATTTTAGAACCCCTAACTCTCTCAAAAACCAATCCTGTTTTAGCCGCCCAAGGATTAACCCGTCGATTTGGCGGTTTAATTGCCGTAAACGACGTATCTTTTACAGTTGAAAAAGACGAGATATTTGGACTGATCGGCCCTAACGGCGCGGGCAAGACAACTCTATTTAATGTAATGACTGGATTGATACCTGCTTCTAGTGGCAATCTGATTTATCAAAATGAAAATATTTCTCAATTGAAGCCTTATCAAATTGCGAATAAAGGGATTGCCAGAACTTTTCAAAATATCCGTTTGTTTGGGGAACTTTCTGTTAGTGAAAACGTGGCGATCGCCCGACATATCCACAGCCGATCGCACAATCCGGTTTTATCACTGCTAGCGGGCATATTTGCGTTGCCAGCATCGAACGCAATGGAGCGCGAAACCCAAGCAAAAGCGTTGGAATTGTTGGAATTGGTTGGATTGGGCGATCGGGCGGACGAACAAGCTAAAAACTTGTGTTATGGCGACCAAAGACGCTTGGAAATTGCCCGTGCTTTAGCCCTAGAACCGCAAATATTGTTATTAGATGAACCAGCGGCAGGGATGAATCCGAATGAAAAGCACAAATTAAGTGAATTTATCCGAGAAGTGCGCCAAAAGTTCAATTTAACTGTAATATTAATCGAGCATCACGTACCCCTGGTGATGGGATTGTGCGATCGCATTGCCGTGCTGCATTTTGGTCAACTAATTGCCTTGGGAGAACCTGCTATTGTCAGGAATGACCCTGCTGTAATTGAGGCTTATTTGGGAGATGAAAAATAGATAAATTTAAATTGGATAAAATTCACATATTGCACCATTATTACACATTCTGTAGGGGCGGGTTCACCAACAATAATTGCCTAAAATCAACAATCTCGTAAACCCGCCCCCACCCAACGACAAATCGCAATCTACTTCGACTACGCTCAGTAACCGGCCGCCACCCAACAGTAAATCGCAATCTATCTCAGATTCACGAAAAATGCAAGATATCCCCCCAAAAACCACCCAAAATATCCTCTTAGAACTCAAGAATCTCTGTGTAAACTACGGCGGTATTCAAGCCCTGCAAAATATTAATCTCACAATTAATGCAGGCGAAGTTGTCAGCCTCATCGGTGCGAATGGTGCCGGCAAAAGTACCACTCTTCGGGCTATTTCCAAAATAGTTAATTTACACCAAGGACAAATTATTTATAATGGGCGCGATATTACCCGCCGCCAAGCACACGAAGTTGTCAAACTCGGAATTGCCCATAGCCCAGAAGGAAGGCGGGTTTTGGCGCAGCAAACGGTGTTGACAAACTTAGAATTAGGGGCCTATGTGCGATCGGACACTGCGGCCATCAAAGCTGATTTAGAGTATCAATTTAAACTATTTCCTAGGTTAGCAGAACGCCGCAATCAACTATCGGGAACCCTCAGCGGTGGGGAACAGCAAATGTTGGCGATCGCCCGCGCATTGATGTCGCGCCCGAAACTGCTACTATTAGACGAACCCAGTTTGGGCTTAGCGCCCGCCATAGTCAAAGAAATCTTTGCGATTATTCAACATTTGCGCTCCACGGGCGTTACAATTCTGTTGGTCGAACAAAACGCCAGTTTAGCATTGCAAATTGCCGATCGAGGTTATGTACTAGAAGCTGGTAGCATTATCCTGACAGGCCTTGCATCAGATTTGCTAAAGGACGATCGAGTTAGGAGGGCATACTTAGGTTGACTTGGTTAATTTTAGGAATATTTACCGCTTTCTTTGAAGCTATCAAAGACGTTTTTAGCAAACAAAATCTCAAAAAAAGTGACGAATATGTCGTCGCTTGGTCACTCGCATTCTTTTCGGTCATCTTTTTGACTCCCTGGGTAATTTATACAGGAATTCCGGAATTAAACACTCAATTTTGGTTCTCCCTATTAATCGGAGGTAGTATCAACGCTGTCACAACACTACTCTACATCAAAGCCATCAAAGTATCAGATTTATCCCTGACAGTACCGCTGGTAGCTTTGACACCATTATTCATGTTGTTAACTTCACCGTTAATTGTCGGTGAATATCCCAATTTTTTTGATTACATTGGCATTTTGCTAATCGTCGCCGGTTCTTACTTATTAAACATCAAAGAGAAATCTCAAGGATATTTAGCCCCATTCAAAGCACTGCTGAACGAACCGGGCCCGAAATTCATGTTAATCGTGGCATTCCTGTGGAGTATCACCTCAAATTTTGACAAAATAGGCGTTAAAAATTCATCCCCTATTTTTTGGCTATTCTCTTTGTTTGGTACTATGACTATCTTGCTACTGCCAGTTTTATTGCAGAAAACCCCAAATCCCAGCCGGAAAATCATTAAACAATTACCAATGCTAGCGGGTATGGGTTTTTTTAATGCGATTGGAGTGCTTTGTCAAATGCAGGCTTTGACATTAACTTTGGTAGTGCAAGTGATTGCGATTAAGCGTACTAGCGTGTTAATGGGTGTATTGTTCGGTCACTTTATTTTTAAGGAAAAAGATATTCAACAAAGGTTATTAGGGGCGGGAATTATGATTTTGGGAGTTTTCTTTATCAGTTTATAGATTAAACTTTTAGTAGGGACACGGCAATGCCGTGTCCCTACGAGGAACCTCAACATAAACTAAAAACTAATGCACAAAATAGCCGCAACACCCGGAGGCTGGAATCCCCAAGCCGAAGGAGTAATTTTCATTCAACAAACCCCCGCACCAATCGTATTTATTAGTGCGGCTGATACAGATATTCAAACTCTCGCGGCTGCTGTGTCAAAACTACCAGCAGAATTTCCCAAACTGCGCGCCGTGAATCTCCTGCAATTGCAGCAACAATTAACCATTGATACCTATGCCGAGGAAATTTTAGAACACGCAGAAGTAATAATTATCAGGCTGTTAGGAGGGCGTTCCTATTGGTCTTACGGCTTGGAAATCCTGCGCGAAACGGTGGAAAAAACTCAAGCCAAACTGATTGTAATGCCGGGAGATGATAGTCCCGATCCAGATTTAATCAGTCACTCAAATGTATCGCTATCAGCAGTTAATCAACTGTGGCGCTACTTCACTGAAGGCGGAGTCCAAAACTTTGTTAATGCCCTAGAATTTGCTGCTGATACTTGTCTCAAAACTACTTACAATCCACCCCTGCCTCAAACAGTTTCCCGCGTAGGAATTTATGAATGGGGAGGAAATGCGAGGGCTGGTTTTGGAACTTTACCAGCAGATTCCGATCCCCCTAAATCCCCACCCCCCCCTGCCCCCCCCAAGGGGGAAGAAGTGCGGACTTTGACAACTTCTTGCTCCCCCCTTATTAAGGGGGGCTGGGGGGGATCTCCGGGTTTGAAAACACACCCTAAATGGCACGGAGAAGAGGGCGGGCACGGGGGTACCGCCCCTACGGTGGGAATTTTATTTTATCGAGCTCATTATTTATCGGGAAATCTTGCACCAATCGATGCACTTTGTCAAGCTTTATTAGAGCGAAACTTAGTACCAGTTCCTGTGTTTGTGTCTTCCTTGCGGGAACCAGATTTACAAGTAGAATTGCTTGAATATTTTCAACCCAAAGATGCAGAACCAATTCAATTATTGCTCAACACTACCAGTTTTGCAATCTCTGGTTTTAACAGTCCTGAATCCGAACAAAATACCTTAAAATCCTTAGATGTTCCAGTGTTGCAAGCCATATTTAGCGGTGGCGGTTTGGAACAGTGGGAAAGCGAATTGCAAGGACTTTCGCCGCGCGATGTGGCGATGAATGTAGCTTTGCCAGAAGTTGATGGCAAAATCATTACTAGGGCGGTTTCTTTTAAGGCTGTCAAAAGTTGGAATAGCGAATTAGAAACTGATGTTGTCGGTTATGTCGCTGCGGTCGATCGCATTTCATTTGTAGCAAATTTAACTACAAATTGGGTAAACCTCAAACAAACCTCCGCCTCCAACAGACGCATCGCCATAATTCTCGCCAATTATCCCACCCGCAATGCACGATTAGCCAACGGTGTTGGCTTGGATACCCCTGCTAGCTGTGTGGAAATCCTCAAAGCTTTGCAGCAAGCTGGTTATCAAGTAGATAATATTCCCAGCAGCGGCGGTGAGTTAATTGAAATGCTGATATCGGGCGTGACAAATGACCCGGAAGGACGGGAATTGCGGGCTGTGAATCAATATTTGGATTTGGCGGAATATCAAGAGTATTTTGCAACTTTGCCGCAGCAAGTCCAAGATGGAATCTGTAATAGATGGGGCTTAGCAACGGGAGAAAAAACGGAACTTTTGACTGCGAACCTGTTTCCGATTCCGGGGATTCAGTTTGGTAATGTGTTTGTGGGAATTCAACCGTCGCGGGGATATGAAATTGACCCTAGTTTGAATTATCACGCACCGGATTTAGAACCAACTCACAATTATCTGGCTTACTATTATTGGCTGCGGCAAAACTTTGGAGCTCAGGCAATAATTCATGCGGGAAAACACGGCAATTTAGAATGGCTTCCCGGTAAAAGTGTCGCTTTATCTAGCAATTGTTATCCCGAAGTTGCATTAGGCGCGATGCCGAATTTTTATCCGTTTATTGTCAACGATCCGGGGGAAGGTTCCCAGGCAAAAAGACGATCGCAAGCTGTGATCATCGACCACCTCACCCCGCCCATGACTCGCGCCGAACTTTACGGGCCTTTGCAGCAGTTGGAAGCCTTAATCGACGAATATTGTGAAGCGCAAAGCTTAGATCCGTCTCGATTACCGATGATTCGCGATCGCATTGTCGCCCTCACCAACAAGGAAAACTTAGATAAAGACTTAGGAATACAACTAAATAAATCAGAATTTACAGAATTTATCACCCGCACAGACGGCTATCTTTGCGAACTCAAAGAGTCTCAAATTCGCGACGGATTGCACATTTTCGGCCAGTGCCCGGAAGGTAGACAGTTGAGAGATTTGATAATTGCGATCGCCCGCCATCCTAGCACAAATCGCATCGGCTTAACCCGCGCCCTAGCAGAAGACTCAGGCTACGACTTCGACCCCTTAACCACCGCAGGCGATTTAACCGCAGAACTCGAAGAAAAAGCCGCTGAATTAGTCGATAACTTACTCCAAAACATCTGCGTTAATCCGCGTTCATCTGCGGTTCAATCTGCGGTTAAAAACATCCAAATAGGACAAGCAACACAACCAGAAATAGATTGGATTGAAAACTATCTTTTACCTTCACTCCTCCAAACAAACCAAGAAATTACTAACCTGTTGCGCGGCTTAGATGGGCGACACATAGCCAGTGGCGCATCCGGCGCACCCACTCGCGGCCGCCCCGATGTCTTACCCACCGGCCGCAATTTTTACTCAGTAGATATCCGCGCCATTCCTACAGAAACCGCATGGAGAGTTGGTCGAGTTGCGGCCGAAACTTTAATCGAAAGATACACTCAAGAAAATGGCGAATATCCCAAAACTTTGGGCTTATCAGTATGGGGAACATCCACCATGCGGACGGGAGGAGATGATATTGCGGAAGCATTAGCATTGATCGGAGTTCAACCAATTTGGGATGGGCCTTCGCGCCGGGTTGTAGATTTTGAAATATTGCCAGTTGCTGTTTTGGGACGGCCCAGAGTCGATGTTACTTTACGAATTTCGGGATTTTTTCGGGATGCTTTTTTCAACTTAATTGACTTGTTTGATTCGGCGGTAAAAGCTGTAGCAGATTTAGATGAACCAGCCGAAAGCAATCCTTTAGCCGCACAAGTTAAACAGGAGATTCAGGATTGGAAATCGACTGGTTTGAGTCAGGAAGAAGCGCAAGTTCGATCGCACTTCCGCGTCTTTGGTTCCAAACCAGGTGCTTACGGCGCGGGACTTCAGGGCATAATTGAAGCTCAAAACTGGACAGACGATGCGGATTTAGCAAAAGCTTACATTAATTGGAGCAGTTACGCCTATACTTCCTCTAGTTCCTCGAATTTAGCGGGAGATGTACCAGAAGTTAAACAGAGTGAATGGGGATGTTCGGCACCCGAAGCATTTGAAAAACGCCTCGGCCAAATGCAAATAGTTCTGCAAAATCAAGACAACCGCGAACACGACATCCTCGACTCCGACGATTACTATCAATTCCAAGGCGGAATGACTGCCGCAATTCGGAATTTGCGAGGCAAAAATCCTGAAACTTATTTCGGAGATAATTCAATTCCTGAGAATCCGAAAGTGCGACAACTTCGAGAAGAAATTGCGCGGGTTTATCGCAGCAGGGCTGTCAATCCTAAATGGATTGAAGGTGCGATGCGACATGGTTATAAAGGTGCGTTTGAAATTGCCGCAACTGTTGATTTTTTGTTTGCTTACGATGCTACGGCAAATTGTGTTGAGGATTTTATGTATGAAGGAATCGCAGAGGCTTACATTTTTGATGAGAAAGTGCAGGCATTTATCCAAGAAAACAATCCTTGGGCACTGCGAGATATGGCAGAAAGATTGTTAGAAGCTCGTCAGCGGGGGTTGTGGCAGTCGGCGAGTCAGGATACACTAGATAAATTGCGATCGATCGCCCTAGAGGCCGAAGCAGTCATCGAATCTCATACTGGTTTCTAGTCTGAACGGAGAAATGATAGAATATACCTAATATCCGAGGAATCCATGTTGCGCGATCTCACCATCCAAAATTACCGCTGTTTTAAAGATTTTAATATCGACGAGTTAGCTAGGGTGAATCTGATAGTCGGTCAGAATAATAGCGGTAAAACTACTTTTTTGGAAGCCATTTATTTATTAGTCCAACAACAGAATATTCAAGCTTTGTTTGATGTACTAAATGGCCGTGGCGAAATGAGCAACATAAAAACTCAACTTGCATCGGGTCAAGCAGTAAACCGGAGCAAGTATCAATTTGAACATATTTTTTACGGACATCAACTAACTCCAGATATAAGCATTTATATTCAATCCCAGAAAGAAGAACAACTCTCACTCAAAATCCAAGCAAACCCTACAAACCAACAAGTGGTAATTCCGGTAGCTGAAGAACTAGAAACAAGATTTTTAGCATGGGAATTAATTGCTTACTACAATCAAAATTCCCGAGTCAAAATTTCACTGCTGCGCGATGCGACTATTGCTAATATCAGTAGTTTACTTTCTGTTCAATCAACAGAGATAAATGATAACTATTTGTCGCTTGTTGGAGCCAGCAAAGATAATTTTAATTTACTCAAAACTACGGCAATAACTTTTAACGAAATGGCGGTGTTTTGGGATGCTATTACACTGACACCAAAAGAAGAAAGCGTAGTAGCAGCACTGCAAATCTTAGAACCCGATGTAGAACGTATTAGTTTTACCAGTAATCCCACTAATAACAGTGGTATTTTGATTAAAATTAGAGGACAGAATCACCCAATTCCTCTAGGCAGTATGGGAGATGGAATGCGACGAATTCTTAGTATAGCAATGGCAGCCGTATCATCAGAAAATGGTTTTTTGCTAGTCGATGAAATTGATATAGGTCTTCACTATCAAACGCAAACTGATATGTGGCGATTGATATTTGATACAGCAAAGCGGTTGAACGTTCAAGTGTTTGCAACTACCCACAGTTGGGATTGCATAGCCGCATTTCAAGAAGCTTTAGAACAGTCAGAAGATAGTTCAGTTGGCAAACTATTTCGCTTGAGTCGGCGCGGCGAGGATATCCGCGCAGTTGAGTACACTCCCGATGAATTGTCGGTTGCAGTGCGCCAAAGTATCGAGGTGCGCTGATGCCAAAAGCACGAAAACCTCCTCAACCAAAACCTCAACAGTTATTGGTAGAAGGTAAGAATGACCGACACGTAATCTGGGCTTTGTGCCAGCAATATCAACTGCCAGAAACATTTTCCGTAGAAGTACCGCAAGAAGAAGGTACAGAAGGAGTTGAAGCGCTGCTAAATGGCTTGCCAGAAAGATTAAAAGCAGAGAATTTACGCACCTTGGGAATTGTGGTTGATGCCGATCGCAATTTAAGTGCGCGATGGCAATCCATTAAACACAAACTAAGTTCGATCGGCTATCGAGACATCCCCCAATCTCCCCCTCCCGAAGGCTGGGTTTGCGCACCTTCAGATCCATACTTGCCTCGCGTCGGAGTTTGGTTGATGCCAAACAATCAACTTCCTGGAATGTTAGAAGATTTTGTCACCTATCTCATCCCCTCTGGCGACACCCTGCATCCAAGGGTCGAAGCAATTTTACAAGAACTCGAACAAGCCGGACTTAACCGCTATACTTTAATTCATCATCCCAAAGCGCTAATCCACACTTGGCTAGCATGGCAGAAAACACCTGCAATGCCGATGGGACAAGCAATAACAGCCCAGATGCTGAACTGCGATTCCCCGATCGCCTTAATTTTTATTGAATGGTTAAAACATCTGTTTGAGCTAATTGCTCCATCCGCCCGATAATTAGTAATATCTAGTAATGTTTCGCGATCGGTGAGAGCAGTATGATTCGCCGCTACATTGCTAACCTCAGCACTAGCATTTTTCAACGCGCCGGCGCCGCTGTCGCTTTACTAGCCTTAACAGTCGGATGTTCGTCAACAAAGCCGCCAAACACCGCAGCGGCATCGACGCGGAGCGAATCGGCGGTTCTAGCACAGCCGCCAACGTCTGTGTTAGCTAAAAACCCCAACAAAACCAAAAAATCTTTCAGCGTTCCCTCCTGCCAGCAAAACGATGGCTTCACGGAGTCAATTAACTTTGCCACCCAAGCTTCTAATTTGGCTCAATCAGCCAATTCAAAACAAGACTGGGACGAGGTAGCTGCGTTGTGGGTGCAAGCCGTCGCTTGGATGCAAGCGGTTCCCCCAGGCAATTCCAGGCGGGCGTTTGCCGAGAAAAAAGTGGTGGAGTATATGAGAAATCTGGTTTATTCCCAACAGCAAGCGGGCGAAGCCCGATCGTCCTCAGCCAGTACAGTCAGCTTCAGCAGCGATTTGCTCGACGAACAGCTAGAACTGTATTTGTCCTACGTTGCTGCTGTCGGCCCGCCAGACGTTTTGATCGTTGGTAGTTCCCGGGCTTTGCAGGGTGTCGATCCCAAACAGCTAAAACAATCTTTGGCGGAAACGGGTCATTCGGGCTTAAAAGTATTTAACTTTTCAGTCAATGGCGCAACTGCACAAGTAGTTGACTTTCAACTGCGGCGGCTCTTGAAGCCGGAGCATTTGCCTCAAATGATTGTCTGGGCGGACGGCGTGCGCGCATTTAACAGCGGTCGGGACGATCGCACTTTTGATTCGATAGTTGATTCTGAAGGCAGCAAACTTTTAGCCACAGGCGTTCGTCCTAAACTGCCGTCCGATCGACCCAATTCGACTCCCCAGTGTTTCCGATTCCCACAATCCTGCCCCAACAACACTTTCCGTAGAGTACAGGCATCTGTCAAAAAGCCTGTTATGGGCGCGCAAGATGCCTACCCCAAAATCAAATTTATGTCTAGTGGAACGGGCATCTTGCCCGTTGCTATAGCTATCAGACAAGTCAGCGCATTAGCAGATTCGATCGACTCCAACGGATTTATGTCCATGTCAGCCAGGTACAACCCCGATACTTATTATCGAGGACGCGCTTACGTTTCTGGTAGGTTCGATCGCGACTACGAAGATTTTAATCTCGGAGGGAAACAAGCCAAAGCTTTCAATTCAGCCGTAGCCTTTGTCAAAGCTCGCAAAATCCCCCTAATTTTCGTCAATTTGCCACTTACTGATGATTACTTAGATCCAACTCGTCGATCGGCAGAACAGCAGTTTCGGCGGCGAATGCAACAACTCTCGCAGCAAAAAGGCTTCGCTTTCCGCGACTTGTCGCAGCGGTGGCCCGGCCGCAACGACTATTTTGTTGACCCCAGCCATCTTAATCGGTTTGGGGCGATCGCGGTTTCTCGCCTCCTCGCCAGCGACACCAGTCTTACTTGGCCGCGCCCCAAATCCCGAAGCATCGACGGGTGAGGAATGAAGGAAGTTCGGCAACGGATTATGTAACGGATGTAACGGATGTCAGGAAGAAGGAAAGTGCAGCCACAGCAATATTTCTGATTCCCAGCTTTCTCGTCTTTCTCGTTTTTATGCTCTGCCTCGCAATTTTCAAGAATAGTTTAAACTCTAAAATGATGTCCGAAATCAATTTGTGCGATCGAACATTTTGAGATTTTTTAGTTAATATCAATTCCGGTTGCATCGGAATTAATATTACCCCAGATCGGGACACGGCAGTGCCATGTCCCTACAATTAATCGAGCGTAGGGAAACGGCACTGCCGTGTCCTCTATATTATTCCGGCGCAGCCGGAATTGATATCAGCCTAAAATCCCCAATCCCAAATTCCAAATTAATTGTGCAGTTAAAACAAGTAATTATCGCTCACAAAGCCCGAGATCCGCTCAGCCAGCGGTGGGCAGAACAATGTGCCCGACAGTTAGAAAGTCGCGGCTGTCATGTTTTGATGGGGCCGAGCGGCCCCAAAGATAACCCATATCCGGTATTTTTAGCTTCTAGTAACAGCCCGATCGATTTAGCGGTGGTGCTCGGCGGCGACGGTACGGCGCTGGCTGCGGCGCGGAATTTGGCTGCTGACGACATCCCGATTTTGGCGGCAAATATCGGCGGACATCTCGGTTTTTTAACTGAGTCTTTTGATGATTTCCAAAATACTGAGGAGATTTGGGATAGGCTGGTCGAAGACAGGTATGCCGTGCAGAAGCGGATGATGTTGCAGGCGGCGATTTTTGAGGGAAGCAGAACCAATCTCGAACCGGAGAGCGATCGATTTTTGGCACTGAATGAAATGTGCATTAAACCTGCTTCTGCCGATCGAATGCCAAGCTGTATTCTGGAAATGGAAGTTGACGGCGAAGTTGTCGATCAATATCAAGGCGACGGCTTAATTGTCGCAACTCCCACCGGTTCGACTTGCTACACCGCATCTGCCAACGGGCCGATTATTCACCCAGGCATGGATGCGATCGCCGTTACTCCAATTTGCCCCTTAAGTTTATCCAGTCGGGCGATCGTCCTGCCACCCGGTTCAGTCGTCAGCATTTGGCCTTTAGCCGATTACGAACTCAGTACCAAACTCTGGACAGACGGCATTTTGGGTACTGCAATTTGGCCGGGACAGCGCGTAGATGTGCGGATGGCCGACTGCGAAGCCAAGTTCATCATTTTGCGTGAAAACTATTCTTATTATGGCACTTTGAGGGAAAAACTTCAGTGGGCCGGAGCCAGAATTCGGTATCATAACAATCACCGCAATTAATCCGAAATCAACCACCGTTAATTATCAATAAATTCTGCTGTTTTATAGACAAAATCCAGCTTCCCCAACCCATAAAAACTCTGTTAAGATATCTCAATATCTTGACAAACACCCCGATCCATGCAAACCCTGAAAAAATCAACCCGACCTTTCGATCCTCAAGATACATATCCCTGTCCCGTCTGTCGCACCGGTGAAATTGCTACCATGCCCATGATGGAAGCCCTCGCTTGCAACTTCTGCCAGCACATTTTTACCGCAAGCGTTGAAAGACAATTGCTCCAAATGGCCGATCGACAACCCCCCGTAAATTGGCACTGGAACGGCAAACAGTGGATAGGCGCACACCTCGAAGGCGTAGAATTCGGATGGCCCTACTTTGCAGCGGCGATCGGTCTAATTTTCCTTCCCACTACCTTACTGGGACTTTCAGCTTACTACTTTCCCCCAGTTCCCGGCAGCCGCTTGTCGTGGCTACCCGCCGCTTGGACAGGCTTAGCTTTTTTGTCCCATCTAGGCATTGTCGTGTGGTTAATCGGTGAATTTTATCAATTCCCGGTGGTTACTTACTTCAGAGCTTGGGGGCGCAGGATTAGCCGCCGCTAGCCAAATCGATCGATTTGGGATTTGGGATTTGGGATTTGGGATTGAAGAGTCGTGGACGCAAAAACCCGGTTTCTGAAGGTAATTGCGTCATTCTAGCTGGAAAATTGATCGATTTGGGATTTGAGATTTGGGATTGGGGATTCAAGAAAAAATTAAAATCCGCACTGGAGCAGTTATAATCATTTGCTATTCTAAAACAGTCAGATACAAACGCATAGCGATTTGTGAGGAGAGGGATGAACATACTTGGAATCTCGGCGTACTATCACGACAGCGCCGCAGCCTTAATTCGCGATGGAGAAATTATCGCCGCAGCGCAGGAAGAAAGATTTTCCCGCAAAAAGCACGACGCCCGATTTCCCAAGAATGCGATCGCCTATTGCTTAAAAGAAGCGAAAATTGATCTACAGGAAGTCGATCGCATAGTTTTTTATGACAAACCTCTAGTCAAATTCGAGCGCCTTCTCGAAACCTATTTAGCCTACGCACCCCAAGGTTTTCGCTCTTTCCTAACCGCCATGCCAATCTGGCTAAAAGAAAAGCTTTACCTCAAAACCATGCTCAAAAGAGAGCTCGCAGAAATGGCCAACTGCAAAACCTCAAAGCTAAAGCCATCTTTGCTCTTTACCGAACACCACCAATCCCACGCAGCCTCAGCATTTTTCCCCAGCCCCTTCCAAAAAGCCGCCGTTTTGTGCCTCGATGGCGTGGGTGAGTGGGCCACAACCTCCGTCTGGTTGGGAGACGGCAACCAACTGACACCTCAGTGGGAAATTGATTTTCCTCACTCTTTGGGTTTGCTTTATTCTGCTTTCACCTACTACACAGGGTTTAAAGTCAACTCTGGTGAATACAAACTCATGGGTTTAGCACCCTACGGCGAACCCAAATATGTAGACAAAATTCTCAACTATTTAATCGACCTCAAAGATGACGGAACTTTCCGTTTGAATATGGATTATTTCAACTACACTGTTGGCTTAACCATGACAAACAAGAAGTTTGACGAACTTTTTGAAGGCCCGCCACGCCAAGGTGAAGGTAAATTGACTCAGCGGGAAATGGACATTGCAGCTTCCATTCAAGTTGTTACCGAAGAAGTTGTTTTGCGACTTTGCAGAACAGTTAAAAAAGAATTGAATGTCGATTATCTTTGTCTCGCGGGCGGCGTTGCTCTCAATTGCGTTGCTAACGGCCGCATTTTGCGGGAAGGTATTTTCAAAGATATTTGGATTCAGCCAGCAGCGGGAGATGCTGGTGGTGCTTTGGGCGCGGCTTTGGCGATTTGGTATCAGTATTGCGAAGAATCGCGCGATGTTGTGGGCGATGGATTCACCCCAAACGATCTCAAGGAGGAGAGGACTGAAGTCCTGACTACGAAAGGGGATGGGCGGACTGAAGTCCTAACTACGAACGGAGTGGTGGCAACTGCGGCGAAGTCTGTTGCTCATTTAACTTGTCACGACAAAATGCGGGGTTCGTATTTGGGGCCAAGGTTTACTGACATAGAAATTCTGGAATATTTGGATGCTGTCAAAGCTAGCTATCACCGATTGGATGATGCTGAGTTAATGCCGCAGTTGGCTGAAATTTTGGAACAGGGAAATGTCATCGGATGGTTCCAAGGGCGGATGGAATTTGGGCCGCGGGCTCTCGGAGGTCGATCGATCATTGGCGATCCACGCAATGCTAAAATGCAGTCCGTGATGAACCTGAAAATTAAATATCGGGAATCATTTCGACCTTTTGCGCCGTCAATCTTAGCCGAACGAGTTGCGGATTATTTCGAGATGGATCATTCTAGCCCTTATATGCTATTGGTAGCTCCTGTCAAAACCAGTCTGCGAATTCCAATGACTGCGGAACAAGAACAACTTTTTGGCATTGAAAAGCTCAACATTCCGCGATCGGAGATTCCGTCTGTTACCCACGTCGATTACTCGGCTCGCATCCAAACTGTTCACAAAGAAACCAATCCTCGGTACTATGACTTAATCAGTCATTTTGAAGAGCGATCGGGATGTCCGATTTTGGTAAATACTTCTTTTAACGTCCGAGGCGAACCCATTGTTTGCACTCCCGAGGATGCTTACCGCTGCTTTATGCGAACCGAAATGGACTATCTGGTTTTAGAGAATTTCTTGATTCCCAAGTCCGAACAAATTCCTTGGAAACAAGATGATGCTTGGAAAAATGAATTTGAACTCGATTAGTTAGTAGTCATCAGTCATTAGTTATTAGTTATTTGTTATTTCTTGGTACGAATAACCAATTCCCAATTCCCAATTCCCAATTCCCCATTCCCAATTCCCAATTCCCAATTCCCCATTTCTAATTCCCAATTCCCAATTCCCAATTTCTAATGAGCGACGAAATTAAAAAACTCGATAAAAAAGGCTTGCGCGATTTCGGGCTGCTAATCGGCGCCTTGATGCCACTGCTATTCGGTTTAGCAGTACCTTTACTGCGGAGACATTCTATACCTTGGTGGCCCTGGGCGATCGGCGCAGTGCTAATTGTGTTAGCATTGGCTGCGCCGAAATTGCTGAATCCCATTTACCACGGGTGGATGCGGTTTGGACTTACCCTTAACAAGATCGAAACGCCGATCGTTCTGGGGATAGTTTTTTACCTGATAGTTTGGCCGATGGGAGTGCTCAAAAAGATTTTCGGCGAAGATGCGATGCGACGCAAACTTAATCCGAAAATGGATACTTATCGCGTCCCAAGTAAAGAAAGAACAAAAGTTAGTATGGAGCGTCCTTTCTAAGTGTTTGAATCAACTTTAGACTTTCTCAAAGATTTGTGGGCGTTTATGAAAGAACGCCAAAAGTATTGGCTGCTACCGTTAATTGTGACTTTAGTCTTTTTGGGAGCTTTGATTGTAATTAGTCAGGGTTCTGTGATTGCTCCGTTTATTTACACTTTGTTTTGACAGAATGAGCAAGTTGAAAAATTTGGGTGTCAATTTAGGTTTGACACTTGGCGGTTTATTGATGGGGGTGATAATTGGTGAAGTTGGATTGCGAGTTGCTGGAATTGAAGGCTTCCAAAAAATCGGAGATTTTGTAGACTCAGCACCGACTGGTTTTCATACTTCCGATCGCGATTTGGGTTGGAAGCTCAAACCAGGTGTATCGGGGGAGTGGAAGGGGGAAGGTGCGAGTTTTGTGCGGGTGAATAGCGAGGGTTTGCGCGATCGCGAACACACAAAAGCTAAACCTCCGAATACTCTGCGGGTGGCGGTTTTAGGAGATTCTTTCACCGAAGCAATTCACGTACCCGTGGAACAAACTTTCTGGTCGAAATTGGAACGAAAATTAGGCAACTGCGAAGCCGTTAAGGGACGCAAAAATGTTGAGGTGATCAATTTCGGGGTGCAGGGTTATGGTACTGCTCAAGAATTAATTATGCTGCGCCAAAAAGTGTGGGATTACAATCCTGATATTGTAGTTCTTGCCTTTTTTATTGGTAATGATGTGATTAATAATTCGCCGAAATTGGAATACGATCGCTACCGACCATTTTTTGTGTACGATGCTAGCGGCAAGTTAGTACCCGATATGTCTTTTCGCAATCTGGCGCCGATCGATCGCAACAAAAGAGCAGTTTCGTTCGTAGACAGGCTACCGGGGTGGATTGTCAACAATTCCCGGATTTTGCAGGTTGCGAAAAAAGCAGATTTAGATATCAAAAAGCGGCAGTTGTCTAAGGATTTTACGGCTTTGAGTGCCAAGAATCTTCAGCAGCCAGAGGATGCAGCTTGGCGAGAAGCCTGGAGGGTGACAGAGGGTTTGATTGTGACGATGCGGAATGAAGTCGTGCAGAAAAAGGCGGATTTCTTGGTTGTGACGATCGGCGATCCGATCCAAGTTGGACGGGATGTCAAGATGCGAAAAGATTTTATAACACAAAACAAGATTCAGGATTTGTTTTATCCCAATAGGCGGCTCGAAAAATTGGGTACGCGTGAAGGTTTTCGGGTACTGAATTTAGCCGAACAGTTTCAAGGTTACACTGAAAAATATCAAGTTTGCGCCCACGGTTTTGACAATTCTGTACCCTGTGGCGGGCACTGGAATGAACTCGGACATCGGCTGGCTAGTATCAAAATTAACCAGAATTTGTGCGAAAATTTGAAGCAGTCTCAAGTCCCCAAAAAACAACCGTAATCAATCAAATTTCATGAAAGATGCAACGCTACTAAAAAGAAGCAAAAATATATTAACTTTAATCGCTGTTAATTTGGCGATCGCCTTTATTTGTCTGGAATCTTTGTCGCTCGCTTTTTATTATATCAACCAAAAGCAGTTTTTTTATACCAGAACTAAAGCCAAAGAAAAAGTAGTAGAAGATATTGAACGGATCGGAATTAGACTAGATGAATCTATCGTAGAAAGACTGCACCCGTTTTTTGGCTACGTCCTCAAACAAGGTGCTTTTACCAATGAAAAATTAAAGTTAAAAGTCAACAAATACGGCTTTTTTTCCCTCTACGAATATCCGTTTATTAAGACCAATAAAAAACAATTTATTGTGGGTGTTTTTGGCGGTTCTGTTGCCAACAACTTTGCCGTAGATGAATATAAAAATCAAATATTATCTAAAAAATTGCAGAGTTATCCAGAATTTGCCGATCGCGAAATTGTGGTTTTGAATTTTGGCAACGGCGGCTACAAACAGCCCCAACAATTACTAATCTTAAATTACTTTCTGGCTTTAGGGCAAGAATTAGATTTAGTCCTGAATATTGATGGTTTTAACGAAGTAGCACTGTCAAATTTAAATAATAAAGCTCAAATTGAACTTGGAATGCCCAGCGTTCAGCACATACAGCCGTTAACAAATTTAGTAAGCAATGTGTCGCCGGAGGTGATGAGTGCGATCGTCCAAATTAACGATAACAAAAAACAGTTGAAAGCAGGTATTGACAAATTGCAAACTTGTCAACTTGCTTTGTGTCACGCTGTTACTTCGCTGAGAGTGAAACAATTAGTCAACAATTACCAGCAAGCCATTGTCAAGTACGACGCCGAAGTCAAAAAATCCAATGCAGACACGGCAAATAGCGGTATAGTATACGTTCCAAAAGCTGACTCTGTTTTGCCCGATCGCGCTGCTTTCGACAAAATGGCATCTCTGTGGTATGAATCGTCGATCGGGATGAATCAAATTTTATCAAGTAGAAAGATTAAGTATTTTCACTTTATCCAGCCCAACCAGTATTATCCAACGAAACGAGTGTTTACTGCCAAGGAAAAGGAAATCGCGATCAACAAAGAGAGTCCTTACATTAAAGGGGTGAAGAAAGGTTATCCGGTGCTGTTGTCCAAAGTCGATGATTTGCAAAAAGCTCGGGTTAATGTTTTTAGCGCCGTGAATATTTTGGACAATACAAAAGAGACGGTTTACAAAGATGCCTGCTGTCACTATAATTCAGTGGGAGAGGAAGTATTGGCAAATTATATTTCTAGTTCCATTATTAAAGTAGTAAGGGAGTCGAAATAGCTATTTATGAAAGATTTTAAGTTGGTTAACAAAACCCAAGAAATTCTAAAAGTTGCTTTGATTAACTTAGTTCTTTTACTGGTTTTCCTGGAACTCGGTTCCCTGGGATGGTATTTTGTCAAGCACAAGCAAATTTTTTATACTAGAGAAAAGCGAGAAGATAAATCGGCTTTAGGAGTTAATTTAGAAGGAGTACGGCTGAATCAGTCTATTATCGAAAGGTTTCATCCTTTCTTTGGGTTCATTCAAAATCCCAGCCCTGATTTTCGGCCTGGTTTTAAGATTAACAACTACGGGTTTATCTCTCCTTACGATTACCCGTTTAAAAAATTCAAGAAAAATCAATTTGTCATCGGAATCTTTGGGGGTTCTGTGGCTTCCGATTTTTCAATTTTTCAAATTCAAAATAAAATTTTACCTGAATATCTCAAACAGGTTCCGGGTTTACAAGATAAAGAGTTTGTAATTTTATCTTTCGCTACCGGAGGCTACAAACAGCCGCAACAGTTATTAATTTTAAACTATTTTTTGGCATTAGGTCAAGAACTGGATCTGGTAGTTAATATAGATGGTTTTAATGAAGTAGCACTTTCTAATTTAAACAATAAAAATCAGATCAATCTGGCGATGCCAAGTATTCAGCACATTTCGCCGCTGACTAGCTTGGCGAATAATAGTCTCTCGATCGAGGCTATGCAAGCAACTATCAGAATTAAAGAAAATAAGACTAGGATTAATGAGGGTTTGGAAAGTTTGCAACACTGTTCTTTAGCTGCGTGCGATGCTTTGACTTCTGTTTATGTGCAAAATTTAGTCAACAATTATCGCAAAGATGTAATTGCCTTTGAAAAAGAACGCAGCAAAAAGCAGCAAGATGAGGAGGGAAGCGTGATTTTTATTAATAAAAATAAGTCGATTTTAGAGGATTCGGCAGCTTTTGAACAAATGGCATGGAATTGGGCGAAAAGTTCGATTTTTATGCACAAAATTTTGTCTGCTAGCAATGTGCCTTATTTTCAGGTTCTCCAACCGAATCAGTATTATCAGACGAAAAGGGTGTTTGGTGAAGCTGAAAAGCGAATTGCTTTTAACAAAGAGACTCCTTATGCTAAAGCTGTAAAACTTGGGTATCCGGCTATTTTGGGTAAGTTTCCTAATTTACAAAAAAATAATATCAATATTTTGAATGGGGTTAAGGTGTTTGATAAGACAAAAGATACTGTTTATGTAGATAGCTGTTGCCATTACAATCAAGCTGGAGAGGTGATTTTTAGTAATTATGTGGGTAGTTCTATTCTGGAATCTTTGCGGAAGGATCGGGCTAGGAACAAAAAGAAATAGATATCAATTCCGGCTGCGCCGGAATGATATAGAGGAGACTGCACGTGCCGTTTCCCTACAATCGATCGCCGCGGTAGGGACACGGCACTGCCGTGTCCTGATTTCTGAGGAATTTTAGTTTTTCGGTTTGCTAGTGTGTCAATCACCTGTTGAGTCGATCGGCATTACCAAGATTTTATCAACTCGGTTCCCGTCCATATCCACTACTTCAACGCGCAAACCGTTCCACTCAAAATGCTCTGCCGCTGCCGGAATTTTGCCTAAATGTGTAATCACAAAACCGCCCATTGTGTGGTAACTTCCTTTGTTTTCTGATGAAATTTCTTCAATTCCAAACAATTCAAGAAAATCTTCGACTGGTAGCATTCCATCTAATAGCCAAGAACCATCTTCGCGTTGCACGGCTTGCGGATCTGCGGCATCTTCTATTGAGGGAAAATCGCCAACGAGTTCGACTAAGATGTCGTTTACTGTCACCAATCCTTGAATTACGCCATATTCGTCTACTACCAAGGCAAGTTGATTGCTAGATTGCTTGAAAAGCTCTAATACTTTTAAACCTCGCGTGCTTTCCGGCACAAATAAAGGCCTGCGCAAAGAAGCGCTTAAATCGAGGGGTTGACCGGTCAAAGTGCGAGACAGCATATCTGTAACGTGTACTAAACCGACAACGTTGTCGAGCCCGCCCTGACAAACGGGAAACCGGGAATGACCGCTGCCAAGCATTTTCTGGCGGTTTTCTTCTACTGAATCGTCGAGATCTAGCCAGGTGAGATCGGGCCGGGGGGTCATTAAGGCGCTGACTCGCCGATCGCCCAAACGAAAGACTCTTTCTACCATGTCTTGTTCGGCTTCTTCAAAGGTTCCGGCCTCGGTTCCTTGCTCTATTAAAACTTTAATTTCTTCCTCTGTAACTTGCGGTTCTGTTGAAGGGACAATCCTCATCATCCGCAAGATTAAGTCAGTGGAATGACTTAAAACATAAACGGCAGGAGCGCCAATTTTTGAGAGCATTCGCATGGGAATGGCGACACTAGAGGCGATCGGCTCAGGGTTGTTGAGGGCGAGCCGCTTCGGCACGAGTTCACCGATAATTATCGTCAGATAAGTTATGGTTAAAATTGCGATGACTGAGCCGATCGGCTTAGAGTACGGTGCCAAAGCCGGAATCAGCCGCAACAAAGGCTCTACCCTTTTAGCAATGGTCGTTTCTCCGAAAGCGCCGGACAGGATAGCCAGCAGCGTAATCCCGATTTGGACTGTCGGCAAGAACTGATTCGGGGCATTGGCCAGATCCAAAGCTACACGGGCATTGATTGAACCTTGGTTTGCCATCTGTTGCAGTCTCACCTTCCGTACTGAGATGATGGCCATCTCTGACATCACAAACACGCCATTGAGGAAAACCAGCAGGAGAACAATCAGAATATCGGTACTTGGAGACATTTCTAAAATTATTCGGTAGTAACGGCGAAGCGCTCTTCCTGGTTAAAGGAGAAGCTTGCAAACGGAGAATCTCGATCGCAAAATCGAAATTGTGGTCAACCTGTCCCTAGATTAACGGAACTCGCTCGCTGCGATCGCAGGTTCGAGACATTTAGATCAGGCCTCTAGCAGAAATCTACCCCCAGGGGAGTGGAACTGACAAGAGCCGATCGCCACAATAATTGATGTTTGTCGTACAATCGAACTTAGTAGGCAGCAGGGAAGAGCCTTCGCCCATCGGGGATAAAAAATTAACCGCCCATGACTTTCTCTTCGATAATTCGTATTCTGGGGCGATCGCCCCTAGCAACAGAACTTCTCAACAAGCTCAAACGGCATCACTGCGTCCAACTCAACGGCATTGCCCGTTTGCCCAAAGGATTAGTCGCTTCCGCCCTCGCACAGCAAGAAGGGCGAAACCTATTAGTCGTGACAGCAACTCTGGAAGAAGCCGGCCGCTGGGTGGCCTCTTTAGAAGCGATGGGCTGGCAAACTGTACATTTTTATCCGACTTCGGAAGCTTCGCCCTACGAGCTATCTTACTCCGACGAGAACGAAATGACTTGGGGACAAATGCAGGTGCTGGCGGATTTGGTGGACAAGGAAGAAGAGAGCGCCACTGTGTCTAAGCCGATCGCCATTGTAGCTACAGAAAGAGCTCTCCAGCCTCATTTGCCGCCTAGAAGTGCCTTTGAACCCTACTGTCTGACACTAAATCGAGGCGCGGTTCAAGACTCAAAGATACTTGACCGCCAACTTGTCTCGATGGGGTACGATCGGGTGACTCTGGTCGAAACGGAGGGCCAGTGGAGTCGCCGGGGCGATATTGTGGATGTGTTTCCGGTGGCGGCGGAGTTACCGGTGCGACTGGAATGGTTCGGGGATAATTTGGAGCAAATTCGAGAATTCGATCCCTCGAATCAACGATCGCTCGATAAGGTCGATCGGCTAGTTTTAACTCCAACTAACTTTAACTCAATTATTAAAGCGGTTTTAGCCGAAAAAAATCTTGACGAAATCAAAGGTATAGATCCTCTCGATCCAGAAAAAGCAGCAGAAAGATTTGTCCGCAGACTGTTGGGTTTGGCTTTTGAGAAACCGGCCTGTGTGTTGGATTATTTGCCCGAAAATACTTTAGTTGTCGTTGACGAACCGGATGGGTGCGAAGCTCACAGCAACCGCTGGTTTGAGAATGCACAGGAACAGTGGGAAAATTGCGATCGACAATCGGAAGTTGCCAATGGCGAAACCCCAAACTTATTAATTGCTAACTTGAAGGTTCCCAAAATTCACCGCAGTTTTGCTGAATCGATGGCAGATGTCGCAGGTTTCGATCGGCTGGAACTTTCGGAATTAGGATTGGATTCAACTACCCAAAAATTAGATAATTCGGCTGCGGGCGCACAGTCATCGCCTGCGATCAATTTGGCTTCTCGTCCTGTGCCCGTGATGCCTCACCAATTCGCGAAGCTGTCTCAAATGCTCAGGGAAGAGCGCGATCGAGGTTTTACGGTGTTTCTGGTTTCGGCTCAACCCAGTCGATCGGTCTCTCTACTCTCGGAACACGACTGTCCGGCTCAGTTTGTCGTGAATCCTCGGGATTTTTTGGCGATCGACAAGTTGCAGTTACAGCATATCCCAGTGGCTTTGAAGTACAGCGGGCTGGCAGAATTGGAAGGGTTTATTCTGCCGACTTTTCGGATAGTTTTAATTACCGATCGAGAATTTTATGGCCAGCATTCCCTAGCGACTTTTAGCTACGTCCGCAAACGCCGTCGTGCTGCTTCTAAAAAAGTTGACCCGAACAAGCTGAGTCCGGGCGATTTTGTGGTTCACCGCCAGCACGGAGTTGGCAAGTTTCTCAAGTTGGAACGCTTGACGATCGATCGGGAAACTCGCGAATATTTGGTACTGCAATACGCTGACGGTACTCTCAGGGTGGCGGCGGATCAGTTGGGCGCTTTGTCGAGGTTTCGGACTGTTGCCGATCAGACCCCGGCTCTCAACAAGCTGACTGGTCAAACTTGGGAAAAAACTAAAACAAAGGTTCGCAAAGCTGTTAAAAAATTGGCAGTGGATTTGCTGAATCTTTATGCTAAAAGAGCCAAGCAAGTAGGTTATGCTTTTCCGCCTGATATGCCTTGGCAACAAGAATTAGAGGATTCTTTTCCTTATCAACCAACGCCGGATCAGTTGAAGGCAACTCAGGATGTGAAACGCGACATGGAGGGCGATCGACCAATGGATCGCCTAGTCTGCGGCGATGTCGGTTTTGGCAAGACAGAAGTTGCTCTGAGAGCGATTTTTAAGGCAGTTACAGCGGGCAAGCAGGTGGCTTTGCTCGCACCGACGACAATTTTGACCCAGCAACACTATCACACGCTGAAGGAGCGTTTTTCCCCTTATCCGATCGAAGTTGGATTACTCAATCGCTTTCGCACTGAAACCGAGCGCCGGGAGATTCATAAGCGCTTGGCAACTGGGGAGTTAGACGTGATTGTCGGTACTCAATCTGTTTTGAGCAAAGCGATTAAATTTCGGGATTTGGGCTTGTTAGTGGTGGACGAAGAACAGCGATTTGGAGTCAAGCAAAAGGAAGCGATTAAAGCTCTGAAAACCGAAGTAGATGTCCTCACTCTCACCGCGACTCCGATTCCCCGCACTTTGTATATGTCGCTGTCGGGGATTCGGGAGATGAGTTTGATCGCGACTCCGCCACCGAGTCGCCGTCCGATTCAGACCCATTTATCCCCTTACAATTTGGAATCGGTGCGGACGGCAATTTGTCAAGAATTGGACAGGGGCGGTCAGGTGTTTTATGTGGTGCCGCGGATTGAGGGGATTGAGGAGTTGGCGGATCAGTTGCAGCTTATGGTTCCAGGGGCGAGAATTGCGATCGCCCACGGGCAGATGGAGGCTTCGGAATTAGAATCGATCATGCTGACTTTCAGCGCAGCGGAGTTTGATATTTTGGTGTGTACTACGATTATTGAGTCGGGTTTGGATATTCCGCGAGTCAATACAATTTTGATTGAAGACGCCCAAAAGTTCGGTTTGGGCCAGTTGTACCAGTTGCGGGGACGAGTGGGACGTGCGGGGATTCAAGCTCACGCTTGGCTGTTTTATCCGAAGCAAAACCAACTTTCTGATGCCGCAAGGCAGAGGTTGCGGGCTATTCAAGAGTTCGCGCAGTTGGGTTCGGGCTATCAGTTGGCTGTCCGAGATATGGAAATTCGTGGTTCGGGTGATGTTTTGGGTACCGAACAGTCTGGTCAAATGGAGGCGATCGGCTTCGATTTGTATGCTGAAATGTTAGAGGAGGCTATTAACGAAATTAAAGGTCAAGAAATCCCGAAAGTTGAAGATGCTCAAATAGATTTGAGTTTGACGGCGTTTATTCCTGCCGATTACATCGCGGATTTGGATCAAAAGATGAGCGCTTACCGATCTGTGGCTTCTGCTAATACCTCGGAAGAGTTGCAGCAGATTCGGGCCGATTGGTGCGATCGCTACGGCCCGATTCCTCTTTCGGCCCAACAACTGATCCGTGTTGTCGAACTCAAACAAATCGCCAAGCAAATCGGTTTTTCTCGGATTAAACCGGAAAATAAGCAGCACATTGTTATGGAAACGCCGATGGAGGAGCCTGCTTGGAACCTGCTAAAAGCTAATTTGCCAGAACACTTGCACTCTCGTTTTGTCTACAGCAAGGGGAAGGTTACTATTCGAGGTATGGCAGTTTTGACTGCCCAAAAGCAGTTGGATAATTTGATTGATTGGTTGGGTAAAATGCAGGGCGCTTTGCCGGAAGAAAACCTCTGATTTTAACAGTAAATTACATTTTCTTTCTTCCTTCTTCCTTCCTTCGGCTATAAAATCGTGAAAAAGTTAGTGTGTGTTTTTTTGGCGATCGCGCTAGTGCAAGGAGTGCCAATGGCGGTTCAAGCTCAACAAACAATTGACCCGATCGACCGGGTTGTGAGTGCAGGATTGATGAATAAAGATGCCAGCGGCAATTTTAATGCTGACGGGATTGTCAGCCGCGCCGATTTAGCGGTGATTTTAGTGAAAACTTTTGGTTTGGAACGGCGGAAAACAGCTCAGAAACCGGATATGGAATTGCCGGACGTACCTAAGAGTTACTGGGCTTACAGTGCGATTCAAACTGCTCTAAAAACGGGAACGATGAGTGGATATCGCGACGGAATGTTTTTCCCAAATCAAAGGGTAAGTCGCGCTGAAGCTTTGGCGATTTTTGCTCAAGCTTATGGGGTTTTTCAGTTTCCCGAAGCTACCATTGCCGAGATTTTAGCTAAGCATCCAGATGCAGGCGAAATCCCTGATTGGGCTAGAAAATCTATAGCTACTTCACTTTATGAAGGGTTTGTTAATATTGAACTTGCAACTAACAAGATTTATCCTTTGAAGCCGATGACTCGGGGAGATATCGCTTACGCTTTGAGCAAGTATTTGGAGCGGCAGGTAAGGCCTGGTTCTCTTCCGGTGCCCGACGAACCTCCTAATCGGGGTGTGGGAAGGTGAATTATTTTGAATTTTGGATTTTAGATTTTGGATTTAAAAATTATAGCCGTAGGGTGCGTCGCCATCAGCCATCTACTGAGAAACCTAAAAAATCTGATAGCGACGCACCCTACTGTCAACTTGAACCTTCGACCTTGAGATTAAGAGTCACCTGCTCTAACTAACTGAGCTATACCAAGCCGTTTAGGCTCATAACATAGCTGATTGATTTTGTCAATACTTTTTCAAATTTAGTGCGATCGCCCTGACTCACCCCAAAAGTCTCTCAACGGAAACGCGAATGTCGGGAAATGCCAGCGGTATCACCCTTCCGGCGTCGATCATGAGCTCTGTCTCAAGCAATCACAACCATTTGAAGGCTGAGAGAAAAATACTTATTCAGAAAAATCGGATGCGGGAGTGTAGGGAAAACTGATACATTGATAGACGTAACTTTAAATAAAAAAGCGGTGGCTGGATATGGTTTTAAGCTTTGGTCATAGATTTCCAACAGCTATCAAGCAGATTAAAAGATGTAACGTTTTGGTGATTGGCAGTACCGGGGCTGGGAAGAGTACACTAATTAGTTCAATGTTGAATTTTCCCATTAGCGACTCTGTTACAAAAAGCATTTCAAACCCACCATATCAAAAGCCAGGACTACCAATAGCAATCTATGATACACCGGGACTTGAAAATAATAAAAAACAGCAGGATAGGGTCAAGGAGCAAATTGCTAAGTTCATCAAGCAACAGAAATACAAAGAACCAGAAGACCAAATCCATGCAATTTGGTACTGTGTAAACTCTCAAGTTATAAGAGAAACACAAATCGATCGGCGTTGGATTTCGTCAATTGCGAAAGAACTTCCAGTTATTGCTGTAATTACTCGCGCTTCAGGAGTGGAAAAAAGCTGGTTAGAACCTTTTCTCAGGGGCATTTCGGAAATTAAGAAAGTTATCCCAGTCATGGCACTGCGAGAAGAAACAGATTATTACGACATTAAACCTTACGGTTTAGACTCTTTACTATTTGGCACTGAACATTTACTAGAAGAGATTGCTAAAACAGCAATTTTGAATGCGATTAAATCCAAGGCAGATAAATCTTTTGGTTGGTGTAGAGATGGATGCACTAAGGTACTTACCGCTCGATTGTTGCCAGTTCCAATGATGCAAACACCGCTATTAGCTACTCTACAATCTTGGATGCTTGCAGATATTTCCCAAACCTTTGGTTACAATTTTGATGGGGAATTTCTTTCAGAATTGTGTGCAATAGGAATTGGTACAACAGGTATTGAGGTTTATCTGGAGCAAATTCTCAACAACTTGCCAGGAGTTCATTCTGACAATATCCAAACTGTTCATGACGTTTTATCTCAATTTGGTGTTATGCTTAACGGAATGACAGCTACACTACCCTTCAAAGATCAACTAATCGATTTGTTACAAGGGTTGGACAACTTCAATCCAGTAAGTGGATTCCCCATTGTCAGATGTATTGCTGCTGTTACTACTGCTCTCTGCACAGGTTTTCTAGCTGTTGCCTATATCGAGGCGATGAAAATATGTAAGCAAGCTGAGTATGAAGGAAAACCACTGCCAGACATCAAAGAAACCTGGAAAGATCAGATGCAACAGTTGATGGAATTTATCAAAATTGGGTTTGGGATAGGCTCAAGTCCCGGTTTTGCAAACTAAGCCATCGTCATCACGAGGCAATTACCTCAACAACTAAAGCGATAACAACTAAAGCGATCGCCCTGGAAAGGTTAATAATATAGGCGATCGCTATTTTTTGTTTTAGAAAGGGGGTAATAAAATTTTTTTTGAGCTGCATTGTAAACCACTCATTAAGGAATAGCTGATTTCACCTAAATTATCCTTCCGCCATATACAAATGGGAGTCCAAATCACTATTGCGTAGTTATTAAACTGATCTCGAAAGTCTTTGGGTGAGACTCCAATCTCTCTAGCTGCTTTGACGATCATTCTGCCAATCGAAAAAGCAATTTTGCGACTAGCCTCATCTTCGTCCTCTTCATCAGACTCCATAAATGCATCCATATAAGAATCGAAAATGATCGATAGTTCATTTTTAATGTTGGGGTCAAACAGAAAGAAATCTGCGGTATGCCAATAAGTCTCTTCACCTTGTACTCTTTTATAGCGTTCGAGATTTTCATGAGTTGGTTCAAGAACAAAATTATTCATTGCCTGCCACACACAAACTCTTATTTAACACTTAGAAGTTTAACTTAACTATCTCAGAATTGCCAATCTAAAAATACTTCTGATCGGCCACCTAACCTGGGATTCCCGACGAGGTTTGAACTCGCAATCTTCTGCTTGAGGGGCAGACGGCTTAAACCAATTTGCCTATGGGACTTTAAAACTCGTAACTCCCGGAAACGGAGACGAGGTTGACGGGTTTCGATCCCGCTACCTTCGCTGTGACAGAGCGACGCTCTCCCAATTGAGCTACAGCCTCACAAATTGCTGTTTGGACGGGGTGGCGCTTGACTTCGCGTACTACAACCCAAGGGGGCGATCGCACTTGCAGTCAAGCCTGTCCAAAAGTATGTGACATGACTAATTACCTATTCGGTAAACCCCTGATCAATCAAGATGTTTGGGAGCTAAACTGGTAGTGTCGCGGGTGGTGAATCCGATGCTGAAGTTGTACTACACTCCAATTTCTCTGAACGATCGCCGCCTGTGGGTGGCGCTGGAAAAGCAGATTGCTTTTGAGCCGATCGCCCTTAACCTAGATGGCGACCAATTTGGGCCGGAATTCTCCGCAATCAACCCTTTCCATCGCATTCCTGTATGAATAGATGAAGATTTGACTTTGGTTGAGTCGCTGGCAATTCTGGTTGATCTGGAGGCGAAATACCCCACACCTGCACTGCTACCAACTGAGGCGAAAGCGTTGGGAATTGTGCGGATGGTGGAAATGGTGGCGTTGATTGAACTGTTGCCGGCGATTTTTCCCTTAACAGGTCAAATTCTGGGTGTAGCCGGAGATACAGCGGAAAAATTTGAGGAGTTACTGGCGGATGATTCCCTTCGGGATAGCTCCGCTCGCGCGGACTGATTTTGCAGAGGAACACAATGCAAAATCCTGGGGGTTTGGTGACTATAAAACCAGCCATCAAACCCCCAGGATTTCAAGTTTTCCTCTTAACCGAGGTTCAAATTGTCGCCCGCAAGCCTTAACTTACTCAGCCGTAGCTAATTCGGTACTAGCAGCGCCGCGCTTCCGTGTCAGGGTATTGAAAAGCATCTGACCAACAGCTTTAATCAAATTGCCTTCTAACTCCATAAACATCTTCATGTTCATGCCAAAAGCTGCATTAGCTTCGTCCACAATTCGCTCTGCTGTGGCTTCGTCGATCGGCAATTCATTCATTGCTTGACGGTAGTTAGTCTTGAACTCTTTTTCATCAGGAATATCGGCGAACTCATAGAAAGCAGTACCTTCTCCATCGGTAAGATTCATTCCCCGTTGGGCAATTCCCTTCAGGATTTGTCCGCCGGATAAATCGCCGAGGTAGCGAGTGTAAGAATGAGCAACTAACAGTTCCGGTTCTGATGCAGAGATTTCGTGAATACGCTTAATGTAAGCTTTGGCTGAGGCTGACGGAGCTACTTGTTCCCGCCAATTCGCACCGTAGTAGTAAAACAAATCTTGTTCTAAGCTTTGCTTCCGATTCAACTGGGAAAAGTAAATTTTTGAAACAACTGGATGCTGCTTTTGGCGTTCCATTTCCTCTTCCATTGCCGAATAGACAAAGTAGAGGTTTGCTACTAACTTCCGGTAAGAAGTTTTTTCTACAACGCCTTTTAAAAAGCACTTGACAAAACCAACATTTTCTGCCATTGAGTGAGATTTTTTGGTTCCCTCACGCAATTTGGTTGCTAAATTGATGCTCATAATATATTGTCCAACCTTCTATTTTTGTGGTAGTTGATGGATGCGCCAAGAATCTAAAAAATACCTAAGTTATTAGATTAGACTGATTTAATGAGAGATTGTATTAATTTTTATAACAAAACCTAGACTCGGCAGAAAGCACAAACAGTTTAGTCATTAGTCGTCAGTCATTGGTTGTTAGCTAATGACCGAGGACTAATGACTGCTGACTAATGACTAACTTAGATGTCCAAGTCAAGCATATTGAGTTTGGGGCCGTAGGTTTCGATGAATTCGCGGCGAGGGGCGACTCGATCGCCCATGAGGATCGTAAAGATGCGATCGGCTTCAGCAGCGTCGTCAATTTCCACCCGTTTCAGCGTCCGAGTTTCCGGGTTCATCGTGGTATCCCACAACTGTGTCGGCATCATTTCGCCCAAACCTTTAAATCGTTGGATGGTATAGTTGGCATTCGCCGGAAATTCATTGCGGATCAGAGCATTCCTTTCGCGTTCGCTGTAACAGTAGTAATGATTGCGTCCCCGTTCCACTTTATAAAGAGGAGGACACGCAATGTAGATGTAACCTTGTTCTACAAGTGCGCGCTGATAGCGGTAGAAAAATGTTAGCAACAGCGTGCGGATGTGGGCTCCATCTACGTCAGCGTCAGTCATGATCACGATGTGGTGATAACGCAATTGCGACGGATCGAATTCTTCGCCTTTAATTCCCAAACCCAACGCTGTGATTAACGATTGAATTTCGTTATTTTTGTAGATTTTGGCATCATCGGTTTTCTCAATGTTGAGGATTTTACCGCGCAGTGGCAGGATGGCTTGATATTGGCGATCGCGCCCTTGTTTAGCAGATCCGCCCGCAGAATCACCTTCCACGAGATAAATTTCAGATTTTGACGGGTCTCTGGAACTGCAATCTGCCAGTTTTCCGGGCAATGGAGACGATTCTAAGACCGATTTGCGGCGGACTAAATCGCGTGCACGACGGGCAGCTTCAGCAGCCTTAAAAGCTTGAATAGCCTTCTCTAAAATGAAGTCGGCTACCTGGGGGCGGAACTCCAGATATTCGGTCAATACTTCGCCTACCAAAGAATCGACAATTCCTCGGACTTCGGTATTACCCAGTTTAGTTTTAGTTTGTCCTTCAAATTCCGGGTCTGGGACTTTGACCGAAATCACTGCTGTCAAACCTTCGCGGACGTTTTCGCCGGCGAGGTTGGGCTCGTGTTCTTTGATTTTGTTGCGCTTGCGGGCGATCGAATTCATCGTCCGTGTCAAAACGGCTTTCAAACCTTCTAAGTGCGTCCCACCATCTATAGTCCGAATGTTGTTAGCAAAACCAAGAACATTGTCACTAAAAGCATCAACGCACCACTGCAAAGCCACTTCTATTTGCACATTATTGCGTTCGCCTTGCACATAAATCACTTCTTCGTGCAGAGGCTGTTTTTCGCGGTTCATGTAGGCGATGTATTCCTTGATTCCGCCCTCATAACAGTAAGTTTCGATGCGAGGTTCATCACTTTTGAGCAGTTCCAAACGGTGGTCGCCAAAGGTAATTCTAACGCCCGCATTCAAGTAACCCAATTCTCGCAAGCGCCCGGCGAGTATAGTGTAATCAAATTCAATGCCAGTGCTAAATATCTGAGTATCTGGCATGAAAGAAACTGAAGTACCGGTGCGATTGCCTTTGCTGGGTTTGGCATTAAGTTCGGTGACAGGATTGCCTCTTTCGTAGCGCTGTAAATGTTCTTTTTGGTCGCGCCAAACTGTCACTTCTACCCACTCTGACAGCGCGTTAACAACAGAAATACCTACACCGTGCAATCCTCCAGAAACCTTGTAGCCACCACCGCCAAATTTACCGCCGGCATGGAGTACAGTCATTACTGTTTCTACTCCCGATTTACCAGTCTTGGCAACGATGCCAGTCGGAATACCCCGTCCGTCGTCTGTCACGGTAACGGAACCGTCGGCATTGATGTCAACCTCGATGTGGGTGCAGTGGCCAGCCAGCGCCTCATCGATCGAGTTGTCAACAACCTCGTAAACTAAATGGTGGAGTCCTCGCGGGCCTGTGGTACCGATGTACATCCCCGGTCGTTTGCGGACTGCTTCGAGACCTTCGAGAACCTGAATTTGGTCGGCGCTGTAGCTGCTGGTCATACAAAAATAGCTCCAATAATGAGGCCTAAAGCCCCAAAAGCTTCTAAAATGGGAAAACTTCTAAAACTATAGCACAAAACCGTCAAATGGCGATGCTAGGGCTTTCTGAAGCGAAATTTATCGGGGGGACGGAGAGGAATAGTTTTGAGATGGGTTGGGTATTTTCGAGGCGTAGCGCCGTCAATCAGCCGAGGAAGAGAGGTTTCGGGGATTTGATGGCTTTTATCGGGAAATAAAAAATGCTTTTTAAATGTGCGACGGCTTATGTTTAGATTAATTACGATTTGTGGGGCGACGGCGACGGGCAAGTCGGGAGTGGCTTTGGCTTTGGCGGGGCGACTGCAATCTTCGATTCTGAGTGCGGACTCCCGTCAAGTGTACCGCGAATTTGACATCGGAACGGCAAAACCGACAAAGGTCGATCGCACTTCTGTACCGCATCACCTCATCGACATCTGCGATCCGACAGAGACTCTAACACTCGCAGAGTACCAGCAGCAAGCTCAAAAAATTATTGCTGATGTGGTGGATTCTCCTCTGTTGTTGGTGGGAGGGACTGGCTTGTATATTAAGTCTGTAGTCAGGGGTTTGAAAATTCCGAGAGTAGGGCCGATACCGGAATTACGATCGCAATTCGCAGAACTCGGACAATCTCAATGTTACGCGATATTGCAGCAGGTCGATCGGTCTGCCGCCGAAAAAATTCACATCAACGATTCCATCAGAACTTTCAGAGCACTGGAAGTATTTTATGTCACCGGGCGCTCTATTTCCGAACAGCAGGGCGAGAATCCCCCCAATTATCCTATTTTACAGATTGGGTTGGATTGTGATATTGACGTTTTAGTCGATCGCATCCAACAGCGCACTGAACAAATGTTAGAACGCGGTTGGTTAGCTGAAGTGGAATATTTGTGTAAAAAATACGGCTGCGACTTACCGCTGTTGAACACGCTGGGATACCAGGAAATGAAACAATATTTGGCGGGTGATATTAAGCTTGAAGCGGCTAAAGACTTAACAATTTTGCACACACGGCAATTTGCCAAAAGACAGCGGACATGGTTTCGAGCCTATCCTGAAATTGAATGGTTCGATGTTAGCACACCGGATTTGTGCGATCGAGTTTGGCAAAGAGTGCAGGAATTTGTGAAAAATGATTTGGGCGATTATAAATAATTATATTAACTTTGACTTAATAAGAGCTCTCTGATTCTTTGCCGGAACAAACGTACAGCCGAACGCTGTCCGATGGTTCTACTTTGTTCGATCAAACTCGGAATTTCGGCAACAGGTAAAAAGGGGAAAGCTAAACTGCGATCGCACATTTCATATTTCCCCTCTATTAGTTGATAAACTTGCAGAGATAAGCTGTTCGACATCTAAACTGCATTAACTAAGTTACCTTTGTTTTTTATTTTTCGGTTCCATTTCATAATCAGTCCTCCTTCATTTAAAAGTTTATGTAACAGTAATTCTAGTTTTTCAATGGATTCAAATAATCTATTAGCAACATATTCCTTAGCAGAATGCCATACTAATTCAACAAGGTTATAGTCAGGGCTATATTTGGGCAAAAACTCTATGATTAGATTGGGCATTTCTGACGCTATTTTCTGCAAAGTCTCTGCTTTTTTATGAAAACTAGCGTTGTCCAAAATTATCACAAACTTACAGCCTTTATCTTTAAAGTCTTCCGCTAAATTCCCTTGCAATATCCACTCTGCTTTTAAATCTTCATAAAAATTTTTCAGCACTGCATAAAAATTAGCAGAATTCCCAGATGGAATAAAATCTACCCATCTTTTTTTATCTGAATATCTCACTCCACCCATAACATTAATACGACCTTTTCGTCGATCTCCTCTTTTGTTAATTCGAGTTCCTTTTTTACACCAGTTTTTCCTTCTAAT
>ENA-OFCE01000262-OFCE01000262.1-metagenomes-genome-assembly--contig:-NODE-262-length-36220-cov-5.483202_pt1 | contig 36220 bp, 66 predicted proteins | sample MGYA00153388_OFCE01 | MGnify analysis MGYA00153388 | reverse complement strand
ATCTGTTCACGGTTGGCCTCGCGGTACTCCCGCTTCGATGCCAACACGACCTCCCGATTGGCTCGGTAGTAGGCGCGGTTGGTTGCCGCGATCTGTTCACGGTTGGCCTCGCGGTACTCCCGGCCATATGCCGAACGCTGTTCACGGTTGGCCTCGTAGTATGCGCGTTGGCTTGCCGCGATCTGTTCACGGTTGGCCTCGCGGTACTCCCGATCCTGCCCACGAACAGCGTTCCTGTTCATTTCGCGGTACAGGCTTTGGTACTCGTCTCGCCTTGCCTTACGCGTCGCAAGAACGAGTCCAGAAACCTCCTGCTCGTACGGGGCCAGGTCGATCACGACAACCCGCCCAACGTGTCAACGCCGCCCGCCGTAATGTCACGAATAGCCGAACGATGCAACCGCGCCGTGTCAGCGTTACCCGCCGCCAACATCTCAAGAAACTCAGCCCGCGCTTCGTGCTGCACCGCAGTCGCCTCCGACCACCTCACCGACGAACCATCCGGGAGCGAAAAGTTCAGGCTCAAAAAGCTGGCGTACTTGCTAAGCACCGCCCCTTCAACCTCGTCATACATGCGAGTCGTAATCAGCCGAACAGCGGCCACCGTTCTTTGTTCAATCTGCGTGACCGTTGAGCGGTACTGCTCGCTCTGCCGAACCGAACGCCGCTGACGACGCAACTGCTGGCCGATCAGATACCGCCGTGCGCACTCCACGACAACCTCGTAAGGCGCATCATCGAGCCGATCAGGATCAACGATCAACGCACTAATCTGCGCCGCCAACCCTTCATCCGCAACCGTGCCGCCCAACACTTCGGCGGCACCCACCATCAGGCGGCTCACCGTGCACCCCAAACACCACAGGCGATAACGAACACAACCGTGCCCGCCAAAGCCAGAATGGTGAAGAACCGGAACCGGCGCTCCTCACGCCGCAAACGTGCCTCAAGCACCCGCTCGCCGATGGTCTTCCGGTAATGGATCACAGGAGTCTTCAGGTAATGGATCACAGGAGTTCCCGAATCAGCTTGACGATCACGAACATCGTGCTGACCGAACGATTCGCGTCCGCCCAGTTGTCAGATTCGACCGCACCCGAAAGCGCCAGGTTGGTGGCCTCAAGTTCTGTGACCAGAATGTCGAGCCTCGAATGACGTGAGGCAAGAGTGGTCTGTCGTGCCGGGTCGGTTACGCTGGGTGTTGCAGTCATGGAGTCGGTTTCCTTTCTGTTGGTGCCCCGCCTACGCAGCGGGGCATCCTCTTGTGTGTGAAGTTGTGGGCCCCGGTTGTCTTGCACCGCTGAGGCGACACGGCTAACGAGCGGCGGACGCCGCCAGCAAGTTTTAGGGGGACAACGAAGAAACCCCCTCGCCGTCACTGGAGGCAGTGACAGACGAGGGGGTAGACAAGGTGAGAAGGTTGCGAACATCGCTCGCGCGAAAGCGTCGCTGGTTCCCCGGGGTGCGAAAAGTGATCAGATGGCCGGCATCGGAATACCGGCGGATCGTGTCAACGCTGAGGCAAGCGATGCGCGCTGCGTCACCGATACCTACCAGTTCGTCTTTATCCGGTGTATGCGTATGTCCCATGCCGCCCAGTATGCATGCGTAGGTTTACTAGCGCAAGTTACATTCGCGGGCGTGTCGTATATTGCGGACACTTGCGTAGATTTACATAGAGTGAGATACTTGGGCTATGAACGCACAACCTAACCGCGACCACGCACAGCCACTACCCGTTTGGGGCTTCGGAGACAAACTCCGAAAGGCACGCGACCTTGCAAGCATGGGACAGAAAGAGTTCGCTACCGCTGTCGGCTTGAACCCCAGCTCGCTCGCCGCCTATGAAAAGGGGCGAACCTCGCCGCGCTTCTCAGACGCTCCGCGCTTAGCAAGACGGATTCAGATGCTCACAGGTATTCCTGCTGACTGGTTCCTTGTTGAGGATGACCCCAACCGTCCGGTGGGCCCTGACGGGATCGAACCGTCGGCACCCACGGTGAAGTCACAGCGGTTCGGTCAACACCACACCGCCGAAATTCTGTACCTGCGCGGCAACGTCGAAACGATCAGCGCATAACAGTTTCCAGTGTAGCCCGAATTGGGCACGCATGCCTCAAGCATCCCGCACCGCCCACCGGTGAAACCATCCCCCGTTCACGGACTACCAGCGGGCACCATAGTAGTAGAAAGTTTCACCTATGGACACTGACGCCCTCACCACATTTGCGGCCCACCAACGATCCCAAGGCCTCGCCCCAACCACCGTCCGGAACCGGGCAAGCATTCTCACCACCCTGCAAAAGGCTACCGGGATACGACTGCTCGACATGGATATCAACCATTTGCGGAACCACCTCGGCCGGGAAGGTATCAGCGCAGGCACCAGACGTACGGAGCGGGGCGCATATGTCGCCTTCTACACGTTCGCCCACGAGGAACAGTTACGGGCAGACAACCCCACACAGCGTCTTGCCGTCGTTACCGCACCGAAAGGGGAACCGCGTCCCTTCACCCGCGAACAAATCGACGCCATGCTCAACAGTGGGGCATACCGGCGCACCCGCGCCATGATTCTGGTCGGCTACTACCAAGGCTTCCGCGTCTCACAGATTGCGCGTGTCCACAGTTCAGACATTGACCTTCTATCGGGCACCATCCGCACCATCGGCAAAGGGTCAAAACATGGTGTGCTGCCGTTACATCCAGTCATTCGTGAACTTGCCGCCACAATGCCAACGGATGGGTTTTGGTTCCCCGCTCGAGCTGGTCGCCCCGGCCACATTTCGGGCGCGTCAGTTACCAACCTGATCACGTTGGCGAAAATGCGGGCCGGGATCTGTAACCCCCGCCTCACGCCCCACAGCCTGCGTCATGCTTTCGGTAGTGATCTGGTTGAGGAGGGTGTCGACATTCGTGTGATCCAGGAGTTGATGATGCACGCTTCACTGGCAACAACACAGATCTATACGGGCGTCAGTGAACGCCTGAAACGTGAGGGCATTGTACAACTGGTGCCCCGCAAATTAGCAACCCAATCCGGCAGACGCGCCGCCTAGAGCCGTGGTACCCTTATGGCTTAGATCCTCACCGTCCTCCGGGCCGGTGAGGCTTCCCTCTACCCGACACCGATCCCTCAAAAGACTTTAGCTCGGATGTGTGCAGATGTGACCGGATGCGGGTAAGCTAAACGTAACAACTTCCGCCCAGGGCTAGTGCGAAACGCATCCTCAATATGGGCGGGATTTTTCTTTCCGCTATTCTTCGATAGTGACAAAGATTGCCCTTGTCGAAACAAACGAGGCGCCCCCCGATCTGTGGTGGTACTAGCGAATCACAGTCTGGACGTGCGCTCGCCGCATGAACAATGCACTATAGTCGCCGTATGCGACTTGCGCTGACACTCCTGCCCCTTGCCGTCCTCACGCTGACGAGTTGCATGGCGCTGCCGAATATTCCCGGTGCACTAGACGTTCCAGTCGGTGAGCAGGAAGTTACTTACACGGTGACGAGTGATGCGGCCACAGCCGGAAGTGTTGCGTACGCATCAGTGTCTTCGGATGGTAGCGGTCAGTCGCAAACGGTCGGCGCGCCGATGCCTTTCACATTCTCCGAGACGCTTCCGGTCAGGATGATCGACAACATTTTTAGTTTGACCGCTCAGGCGTCCCCGGAGTCGACGACGATCACATGCAAGATAACGGTTGACGGTGATCTGGTTGTTGAGCAGACATCGACCGGGCCGTCTGCTGTTGTAACGTGTGCGGGTTCGCGTTAGCCCAGGAACGCCGAATAGCCCCGCCCTATCCGCAAGGACAGGACAACGATCCCACCCAGCAGCAGCTGATCGAAAAAGATTCTGAGATTCTTCTCATTAGGGTTGCACAAGCTGTGCAAGTGTGCCTATACTGATACCACGGAGGCAGCCACAAGGGCAAACCTCACCAGCACAAGGAGTGCACACCATGAGCATCATCAACACCCTCCTCGCCCTCGAAGCCACCAAGGACGACGGCCTCCGCTACGACATCGACCTCCTCGAAGACATCATCAAGACCCTCCCCGAAACGAAGCTCACGGACAAGCAGCGCGCATTCGCCAACGCGATCATCGCCCGCACCTTCACCGCACCAACCGAAGGATCGTCCGCACAACTCCGCAAACTCGTTGACGCAGCATTCCAGTCCGCAACGTGGCCTGCACGCCGCGCCGCCGCCCAAATGGCCCTTGAGCATGTTCTCGCTGACACCCTCACCGAACGTCAGGTTGCCGCCCTCACCAAGTTCGCCAAGTAACCCGACCCGCTCAACAAAGGAGACCCCCCATGCCAACTCAAACCGACATCCTCACCCACCTGCAAGGTTTCGAACGGTTCTACGACGGTCAACTGGCCGTCGTCCTCTGGAACGGGCGCGACGAACTCGTGTGGGGAAACCGTGGCATCCAAGAGTTCAGCGACGACAACGCGAGCGCCGCCACAATCCTCTGGGACGAACCGATCCCGTTCCTTGACGAAACCGAAGCGCGCCAGTGGTTCGCCGCGCAAACCCGCCCATGACCCCCGCTGAGTTCAAAACGGTGCGCGAGTCGCTAGGCCTGTCGGCCCAGTGGCTTGCCACTCACTGGTCTGTGTCCCTCCGCTCCATCCGAAACTGGGAGGATGGCACCAGCCCAATCCCGCCCAACATCAGCGCAGAACTCACAGCCATCGAAGACTATGTTGACGATGCCGCCGAACGGATGATCGAAGCGATCGAGTCGGTGCCGCAAAACCCGCAAGACCTCGCAATCTACGAAGTGCCTCGCGTCGACGCCGACTCGCCAGACATTTACCCGGCATCACTGCATCGTGCGATCGGGGCGCGCATCCGCAGTGCACTGCCCGAAGTAACTCTCGAATACCGGTGAACGCCGAATAGCCCCGCCCTATCCGCAAGGACAGGACGGGGCTAAAAGCGGTTATGGCGCCAAGACCGCTGCGCTGCGCCTCGCGCGGCGCGCATTCAGTTGGGCGCCGCGACAGGTTTCTTGGTGCCTGCCTTCTTGACCTGAACAGGCTGCTTGGGCTTGCCCATCCCTAGCGCGCGGTTCCGGTCAACCCGTCGTAGTACTCGTACATCGAAGTTGCGGTGATCTCGTTGGAACTGCGCGTACCAGGTGGAAGACCCTGACGAGCAATCAGCCACGGGTCTTCCCTGTGGGTCAGTTCGCTCAACTCGTGCGCGGGTCGATCACCATAAAAGCTCAAAACAATATCAACGTGCTCTCGCTCGCCATCTGTCAGATTGGTGGGGTTTCCCCACTGCCATTCCGACACTCCAACTTCGAGCCTGTGTTTCGCATAAATGGATCTGACCACCGGGCCATTCGCCCAAGCCTCGATGCAATCTGGAAAGAGCGGCGCCCCGTCGCTCCAAACCATGTGCCACGCTTGCGAGTAGTAGAGCAGCTTCTGCAACTTCATACCGCTCATCCCCCCCTTGCGAGCAAGGATGTGAGCAGCAACATCATCTGCCTTCGACACAATGCACCCCCTTCACCTGCCGTTATGTTAGCGCTGTGCCCCGACGTTCTAGGGGAAGGCTCAGTCGAGCCGACACGCCGCCGCCGCTCTTGATTGCAAGCAAAACGTTCGTATATGCTTACAAAACCCGAGGATGCAAGCAAAACTCTCCCAAACTCTTCGGCGAGGCGAAAGAGCAAAAATGAAAGAATCGAAAGGCAGGGCGGCCGGAGGCTTGGCCCGTGCGTCCGCTCTATCCCCAGCGGATAGATCACGCATCGCTAAGGATGCGGCGAGGGCGCGCTGGAGCAACGGAAAACCGCAAGAGATCAAGTGCGGTTCGCCCGCCATAGGCAGTGGACCAGAAAAGCTCGCAGCCTGAAGCGTGCGGATGGTCGCGCGTGCGGCTTCTTCTTCGACCGCTTCTACGAGTTCTGCGGGAACTATCGCGCTGTTCTGATCATCCGTGTTGTTCGAGTTACCGGAAGGATGAACCTCGGAAGCGTGCGATCCATTTCCTGCTGTAGATGCTGGAGTTGTTCTTCGGGTTCGAGAATTAGTGCTTCGTCTTGGCTTAGCGCTCTTGGGCGCGGCGGAGTGGTTGCCCGGATGATCTTCCGGTGTGCCTGCATGGTCATTGCTCACGTGTCCCGTCCACAGTTAGCAGAATCTGCTCTTTCGAACATTATGACATCAGGAAGGGTCGCAGAACTATGGTCCTCGCTCTTGGCGTAATTAGCCTGCCTGTTTGGGAGAGGTTCCGGGTGGCGACTTTGCGCGCCTCTCATCCAACTCCTTCTTGCGTACTTTCAGAAGTTCTCTCGTCAGTTCTGTGAACTGGTCCATTTCTTCGTTTGGCTCGTTGTCGTCGGTATCTGCCATTACTTGCCCGTCAGGTCGGTGTAGGTGAGGCGACGATTGGCGACACCGTTGAGCGCCAACTGGAAGCGGCTAACCGCAAAAAGGCGCCTGCTGTTCAACGCGGCAATGCCAGCCTTACTACTGGCATGCCTCACAAATGTTGAGGTCTGCCGGATCTTCGGGCACCAGATAGGTGTCGTCAGGGCCGCTCACTCGGCAGGCGTGATGTTGCTCAGAGCGGTCGCACCAGCAACACCGGCAAGGAGAGCTGAGGCTGACACAAACGCGGTCGCAAGGTCAGGGAACGAGATGACCAAAAAGAATGAGGCCAACTGTGCAGCAATGGAGATTCCGTAGATGACTTTACGGACGGCAGGCGAATCAGAAAACATGGTCACTCCTTGGTTGTGGTTGGTTTGGCGGAACGTTTGCGTGCCACGGCGGGGCGAGTGTGCTCGAGGTCTTCGCGCAGTTCGGCACGGTCAACGTCCGCCGAATCCAAGCGTGTGTAAATACCGGCCACACCAACCTCGATGCGACCGATCGCATCCTTCACAGATGATCCGTTGTTGTACTTCACCTCATGGTGAATCTCGCCAATCTTCGTGTCCTGAGCTTCCAACGTCGCCGCCGTGTCGGTCATAAACTGTGGGAGAGTGCCGAGCGCATCAACCAGTTTCACGAGGGCACGCAGTTTCGGCCAACCCTTCGCAAAGAACGCGACCAGCGCAAGGATCGCAACGATCCAGACGGCAAGCTGCGCAACCGAAATTGACTCCCAAAACTGATCCCACGTCATCGTCTAGTCCGTTAGGCGAGCGGCTTGCTCGTCCGCGACCGCGTCAGGAATTGCCGCAATCTCCGGTGCGATGAGCGCCCGCGCCTTCTCGCCCGCCGCCGCCGCAATCTTCTGCACATCCGCGTCACTGATCTTCGGCGTAGGAATGTTCACATCAGCAAACGCATCTGCAATGACCTTCTCGATCGTTGCCGGGTCGATCGCATCAATCGTCCCGTAGGACACCCAAGGTTTCGTCTGCAACAGCCCAGCAAAATACTGGATGTCGCCCCGGCTCGGACTGTAGTTCAGAACCCGATCTACAGACTCAGCAAACCCCTGAGTGGGAACGACCCACATGCCCTGCTCTGTGATGAGAAAGTGCGTCGTCGTGGCATCTTTGGTCAGAAACATGGTTCGTCTCTTTCGTTTCGTAATGATTGGTGTCGTACCTCCGCCAGCCGTGGCAGTGAACAACGGTGAAGGGTCTTCGTCGGTGCCGAACGCGCGGCCCATGTCGCCGGAACGGGAGCCGAGCCACACATGAACGTGCGGACCATCCCACTCGGTGCCGTGATCGTCATTCCAGCCCTGAACTATCGGACCTGACGTTCCCGCCGTGACAGCGTGCCCGACCCGTAACCCGGCAGGCGCGCGGGTGTGGCCGTAGCCCACAAATTTGCCGCCTGGTGCGGTCGTCTCAACCCATGTGCCGATCGCATCGTTGCGGGTAATCTGTGTCACCGTCCCAGACACCAACCAGCCGATGGTCACCCCGCCGCCGACACCCTTATCAAGTCCGCGATGGTAGCCCTTCGCATACCGCAAGTTGCGGACACCGTACGCCTGCGTTGTCGCTTTGGTGCGAAGATCAACACTCATCAGATGATCCCCCAGTCGAGGCTGTTGTGAAAGTTTGGTTTCAACCGAATGACACACCACTCATAGCGGGAAATGATCGGCTCAGACACGGGAACCGTGAACATCAACAAACTCCTATCACGCTGGTTCGTAGACGAACTCGCCAGCCACAGCATCGCCAGCGGCCCACGTCCACGGCAGGGTTGCGTTTATGGCACCGGCTGCGTACGTTGCGCCGATCGTATAAATGCGGAAGTCGGTCGCTAAACTGTCGCTTGCGACGCACAGCAGACCGGCAACGTTGACCGCTGACACGTCGAAAGCAGAACCAAAACCCGCATGGGCAGCCAACTGATGCGGCACCGCCACCGACGACACAGGCAAGCTAAACGTAGGATTCGAGGCAACCGCGAAACCGGTTGTGCCCAACGTGCGACGAAACTTGACCCGCACAACGCCCTGCGCATACCGGTACCGGAACACGCTAGCCGCCGCGCCCCCCGTTCCAATCGTGAAACCTACGACGGTCGGCGTGTAAGTAATCCACGACGAACCCCACGCGCGCCACGCCGCACCATCCCACCGCCACGAGATGCCCGTATCAGTGGCCGCAATCTGTCGACCTAACCAGTTCCCCGTCGCCGGCAAACTTGCAAACGACGCCACCGGAAGGTTCGCAATCGCGTTGATATCCGCCGCCGCAACCTTCCCGCCAACAGTTACAGGTAAAGGCATCAGGGCACTCCAAACGCCCGCACTGGGCGGGTATAGGTACGGGCAGAATTAGAAGGCGTACAAAGACGCGGGGATAACTTCGACCACCGCAACGGTCGTGTGAGCTGCGGCCGTTGTACCACCCTGACCGCGCACAACCGTCACCGTCTGCGGAGACGCGGCACCCGACACCGCTGTCACCGTCACCTGCTCCGCGTTGATCAGCAACGAGAACGGAACCTCAGTGGTCGTCAACAGTCCATTAGTTGATGCCAGAGTGAAAGACGTAACCGCACCGTCAATCGCAACCGGCAGGGTGACGTTCCCGTCCGCCATAAACAGGTTCGTGTCCAACACCGCCTGATTGGGCAGAACAGGTTGGAAGTACAGGGTGAACGCATGCTCCCCCACCGAATGGGTTTCAGACGCACCCAACAGCCACCCATCCCACGTTGAAAAACCCAACTGTGTAGAAGGTAACCCTGTGAACTGGTGCCGGTCGCCCGGAGTCAACGCCAACAATGCGACCGACCGATCCGTTGGAGTTGTCATCGCATCAACGGTCACCGATGCGATCCGCAACTGCACATTCGCGCCCCGCAACGACCTGTCCTGCGCAAACATAAGCAGATCCGGTTGCTCTACGAACAGGGCCGACTCTCGGGTGTTAGCGGAACCTGCCCTGCCCACTAAAGTCGGGTCAGTGAACATCACACTGGTGGTCGGCCCCTCAGCGGTAACCGTCGCCGCCATGTGTGCAAGGTCGCGCACAAAATCGGGGCTCCCCGAAATTTCGTCCTGAACATTCCATTGCGCTGTGACAGATACGGGCCGTGTGCGTTCCCGCACAGTCAACAATTCGACGGGCGCCAGTAGGGTGCCGGTCACAGAACTGTAGATAGAGCCTTGTTCCGTTTTTGCAATCTCGTTGAGAGCGTCCAACCCTGACGTGGCCTCGGGGGGGCGAATGCGAACGGGCGACAACGTTGCTGGCAGCGCAGCCAACGTCACTTGCGGGATTGCCTCATCTATCAGACGGAACGCTGCCGCCTCCGTGCCAGTGTCGAACAACCACTCAGAAACCGGTGTCGCCGTGTGCGACAAGTGTGCAATGCGTACACTGCCAGAGTTGTTCAGGATGCCAACCTTGCTTGGCGTCCGATTAAAGTTTGTAGACAACCCGGCAGGGCCAGAGAACGGCACAAACGCCTGCGACACCTGAGAGACACCATCAATAAAAAATTCGTAACTGATGGCCGTCGAACCCGTATAGGTGACAACAATTTGCAAGTATCGGGGGACGCCGAACGTTGCCGGTACGGTGCTGAAAAAGTCTGCCGTCGCACCGTTGTCCATAAAGAAAGTCGGCCCAAAGTTTTGCTTTATCCCAAACGACAGGGGCGAGTTGGCGGCAGTCAACCCGTTCAGGCTCACAGTGATCAGACAGTCCGAGTTGGCGTCGATGGGTGTCATCCACACGCCCCACACGCCCATCGAACTCGCTGAATAGTCGATGGTCGTGAACGACCCCGCAACGGCTGACAGGCTTGAGAAAATCGCTGGCGCGGAAGGTAAACTTTGCCCCACCGCCATAGAACACAGAAGTTGAGTGTCCGTCCCGAGCGCGGCGAACCCAGCCTGACCAAACACGTCAGTGGTTCGTAAAGCCCCGAAGGTGGGCTGGTTGCGGCCTGAAGTTTCCGCCGCCGCAACAGAACCCACAGTATCATTCAAAGGCCAATACAAGTACGGGGTCGAACCCAACACCATGGCAGAAGTCAACGGCAACGCGAACTCACGCCGCCCAGCATCGCCAAGCATATCCTCCGCCGTAATGTCAACCTTGGACCACAAAGCCTCACCGGAAGGGAACGTAGGCTCGATAGACACAATCCGGCCAACACGCAACCGGCCACCCAAAGACCATGAAACTTGCATCCCCTCCGTAACGGTCGTCACCAACCCGCCCGCACGATTCTCCGGCGTGTACTTCCCCGAAGGGTTATCGAGTGTGAAAGAGAACCGCCCCGGATCGGCGTCGAAAAACTGTGACTTCCTGCCCCACGAATACTTGACACCCTCGCTCAAGTTCACATCAGCGGAAACATCCACCAACGCACCCGCAACACCAACACCCATCGCCAAAGACTGGGCAATGCGCGGCATTAGACGAAAGCTCCCTGCGTTGACAGTCCCTGTCCGCGCTGATTTTTCAGTGCGTCACGAACTGCCACAGCAATTTTGCGTTCATCGGAAAGGACACTCCCATTGATCACCACAGTCACCGAACCGCTACCGCCAAGCATTGCCATGTTGCGGCGGTTTATTGGCAACACCAGTTCGTCGTAAGCACCCTCGCCAACGATTGCGGGGATGCCCCCTGGGGTTGCCGGAACAATGCCACCAGCAGCCAACCCCACCATCCCCCTGCCCCTTGGCGCTGCGGTGCCTCTGCCGCCAGTCCTACCAGTCGGCGCACCCGCAGACTGATTCATCGTGGGGAAACCTAAAGGCGCGATACGGATATTGAAATTCGTTCCCGCAATAGAGTTGATGACGCTCAAAACTGCTTGCAACGGAGACAGCAGCCCGTTGATAATTGTGATCATCGCGTTCACTTGACCACTGAACCCAGCGACCATCGTGAACCAAACCACATCCCAGTTTTGTGCAAACGCAGCAACGATCCCAAACCAACCAGTGAACATCAGCAGCAACGCTTGACCCCAACCCGTATTCGAGGCACTCAACTTGAACGCATCAAGGTTCGCCATAGCGATCGTGAATTGTGTCGCCAGAATTGCTAACGCCAGAACGACCAACCCGATCGGGTTTGCCGCCATCGCCGCATTCAAACCAATTTGCGCCCCCGTGATAGCAAACAACCCACCAACCACAGTCGGAACCAAAGTGCCATCCTGAGCCAGTTGCGCAATCCCATCCACGAAGCCGCCAATGATCGGCAACCCCTCATCAGTGATCCACGAAGTGAACCCCTTGAACGCCGCCAAACCGTCATCCTTGAACCATGCTGCGAAACCTTCCACAGCCGCCATGCCCGGACCCTCGAACCAGTCCAGCAGCAACCCCAAGGCGGGCATCAACGCCGCACCGACCACCTCTTGCACTTCACCGAACCGGTTGCGCAACATCTCCAACTTGCCGCCAGCGGTCTGCGCATCCTTCTCAGCAAACCCGCCCACCGTAGTGGACAACCCCTGCATCAACTGGTCAAAGTTGCTTGCCAGATTGCCGGTGTCATTGAAATCAAACCCGACCTCTTTGAGAGCTCGGCCCTGCCCCAACAACGCTTTACCAAGATCGGCGGCAGCATCCGGCAACGTCTTACCCGTACGGGCCGCAAAGTCCAACATCAGCGGGGTCAACTTTTTGAGCTGCGAACCCGTCAAACCGAACTGCGCAAGAACCGACTGACCTGACGCAATCGCATCATCATCAAACCGTGTCTTCTTCATCAACGCTGTGTTCAGTTTCCCCAACGCTTCAATACTCGTATCCGCCAAAGCAGGAAACTTCTCGAACGCGAACGCAAGCTTGTTCTGCGCCTCCTCCGCCTCCGCAAACGCCCTAACCGACTGCACACCAAACGCCACAGCCGCCGCCGCCGCAATCGCAATACCCGCACCAATTGCCGCACCCGCACGACTGAAAGAATCGCCCACAAGACCAGCCTGATCACCGACCGCCTTCAACGCCTTCGACGCAGTCTTGTCCCGACCGAACAGCTCAAAGGTTAGAGAAGTTACTTTGCTCGACACAATCAACCCCTCATACTCTGCTGTTTGCGTATCGCCTCTTCCGAAGCAATCGCCAAATCCCGGTAACGCCGCCACCACTCAAACGACAAATCCCACACGTTGAACGGGCTGATACCACTGCCCTCAATATGGGCTTGCACCAAAGGCAAATATGTGAACACGTCTGCCTTGATATCCTCGAAAGGGTCAAGGTTTACTCGAGCAGGTCGGCTGCCGAATCTTTTGGGACTTCCACCTCATCGACCTCATCAGGGATGATCTGCAACTCCTGAAACGACACCTGCGCGGCCTCCTCGAACGTGACCTTCTCGCCAGCCTTACGTCTCGCCAGGAACGCCAACCCAGCCAAGTTTTGGAGGAACAGTTCATCATCCAGAAGATCCAACATTGAGAACCCGTCAGCCGAAGCCAACTCGCCAGCACGAGTCAAAGATTCGCTAATCGTCTTCACCGACACACCCGGCGACCCATCCTTACGAGTCTGCACTTTCAGCGCATACAGATCCCCCAGCGAAGCCCCATTGACGGACTCCTCCAAACTGTAAACAGTTTCACCAACACGAATACCGGTCAACGGATCTTCCCTCCAATACCAGAAACCGCATCATCAAGTGCGGACCTAACCTCGTCCTGAATGGCACCATCAAGCAACGGAATAATGGATGCCCCAAAGTAGGGGCGCCCAATCTGCGGCACCCACTTCCACAATTTGCGGTCCTCACCCTTCGGGAACACCGGATGACGGAACTCAAGACGGTCATACGCTGCCAGCAATGGTTTCTGCTCAAACGGCAGACCCGTTCCCATCGTTTTGATTTTCACGCCCGCCGCTTTAGCACCAAACGAAACAGTCACCTTCGTCGCCTGCTGCAACGCCTCACGCATACCAGCCGGGTCCGGGGCTCCCGGTGGCGCATTCTCCCTCAACGCCGCAATGACCGCCTCGGCCGCAACCTGCCCCGCATTCTTGAGCCGTTTACGCAACGCGGTTGTCAACTTCTTATCAACACCATCGAGCGCTTTCTTAAGCCGAAACCACTCCTGCGGGTCAATGCGAACCGAATAACCGTCGCCCACACCAGCAACCATCAGATCGTCGTCTCAGCCGTCACAATCGCCACATAGATTGGCTGAGCCGCCACACCACCATCGAACGCCTCAAAGTCGATCGACTGCGTAACCACATCGCCGCCGTTCGCTAACGGAATCTCGCCCCGCAGTTTGATCGACGGAATCGTGATCTGCAATGTGGGGAAGTTGGCTGCCACAATCGCACTCGTCGTAGCAAAGGTCAACACCAAGGACAACTGTGTACCCGCCAGCCAAGCATCACGCAGAACGTTCGTATCATATTCGGCAACCAGATTGCCGGACACTGCCGCCATACCCACCTCAGGGCGACGCGACCGCAACCCCAACCCGCCAAAGTTGAACCCCTCACCATCGAGCCCGTTGTCGTAACTGATCGAAGCGTTACGAATGTTCGCCGTCGCTGTTCCACCCGTCGCAAGAGCTGTCGTCGTCGGCACCGTCACCGAACCGCCCAAACGGATCGACCCATGCACGAACGAGAACAGTTCCACGCCGGTCGGATACGACGCAGTAGCCAAAGCCGTAGCCGTATCAATTCCGCGGCCCACCCACGGGAACGTAATTGTCGGGATGCCCGCATTCTCCGCCGACAGTTCAAAACCACCACACACCATGCCCGTGAACGTCACCGGACTTACAGCACCGCTACCCAGAAGTGGCATACCCTTCTGAATTGTGTAAGACGGCAGAACGGTTTGCGTCGGAGTGAACAGTTGCTGATAGGCGATCGACGCCGCAATCTGTGTTGACACTCCAACACCCAGAGCCGCCTCGAACAGTTTCCCCAAATTGCGGGTCACCCCCTCGGTAGTGAACTCGCCACCCACCGACTGCTTCACCAACACGTCACGGTCGGCACGGTTCAACCGCCGCCCAACACGCATACCTGCCCCCTGCGCATATTCGGGTATCCACGCCAACGACTCCGCAGTGAACGGATAGAACGCATCCACCGTCAACGCAGTACCGTAAGTGACCTCTTTTTTCAGGCCAAGCTGTGCATCTAATTGAGTGGGCATTTTCTAGTCCTTTTCCTTGACAACCTGAAACACGTCCGGCTGAACGGCCAACAATTCGCCCACCGATGCAGGCACCTCAAAAACTTCTCCCGCTTTCACAACACGACCCAGCAGCGGCAACTCCAAATCGCCTAATGAAGAAACGTTCCTGAACTTCACGAGCAACCCCCCACACGACTACCGGCACGGATCCCTGACCTCAACATGATTGAGGCATCAATTCTTGTGACCATGGTTTTGCACCCTTCGCGTTAGGAGGTAATTCGAGCGGCGGCAGTGAACGTGCCGACAACAACGTGCATGCGCCCTTTAGCGAGAACAGCTTTATCGGTGGCCGCATCGCCACGATGATCGGTAAGGAAACACCACTGCAAACCGGCAACCCCAAGAGTGGTGCCCGTAACCCGGACATAATTTTCGAGCAACCCCAACAGTTCGTAAGCTCGAGCCTCGACCACCGATTCTTGTGCGTTGCCGCCAGCCCGAAACGAATAGACCGTCACCTCACATGTGAGGGTTTCCTGCCGAGGTCGAGTCGGACCCATCGCCGCAACCTCCGACGTGGAAGACACCGGACCGATGACCACACAATCCGAATGCGTATCAAACACAGGATCACCACGAGTCACCAAAGTAGCTGTGGTCACCAATGCGGTCATGCGCGTAAACAGGGCTGCACGGAACGCTGGCGCCAACGAAACAAGCGACATCAGGCAAACCCGCCAACATTAGGTGACGCACTCAACAGCGCCTTCACACGGCCAAGGATCCCCATCGGCAAGGTGCTCTCATCGGGTCCATCAAACCGGTTCGCCTGCTGACCGTTCTGCCACCACAACCGCACCAGCTCGCGCACCGCCAGATTCACGTTCGGCGGAATCGTCGCAATACCAACCGTCACCACAACAACCACATTCTGGGTGCCTGCCGCAAAGTCAACGGCAGCCGTCGACGTGCCACCGTAGATAATCCCATCCGAACCATCAGCAACAAACGCGGTCGTGGCAACCCCATTCACTGTCACCGATGTGACCGTATTGAACCGGAACGGCAACAACAACACCGGCTTGCCACCATCGAAAGTGCGTGTCCGCGACTCCGCAAACACCGGCCCGGACCCCATCTCAATCCACGGGGTAGCCGCACTAATGTACGCCTCAATATCCAGGTCACGGTCGGTCGAATATGTGGACGCCGTGTCACCATAAATTGACCTGCGCGCCTCAGCAAGCGTGCACAACCCACGAACAATCGGCATCAGACGCCAGTAGCCTTCGACAAGCCAACAGCCTTCTCAACCTTGCCCGACGGCGCAACAGCAGTCTCAACCTTCGACGGCTTCACATATGGGCGTGCCAGCCCCGCCCTGATAAGTTCAATGCCCTCACTGTCGGAACATTCAAGAATCCCACCGACCGGAGGCCAATCAGCCCCATCACGAGTTCCGCTGATACCGGCAATCATCTGAACTTTCGACATGCGGAACTCCTAAATAGGTGAATGAATGAAGAGGGGTGGGTTTTGTGAACCCACCCCTCAAAGGTGAGACAGAATCAGGTCGCGGCCCCAACGTAATGCTTAACAGCACCCGTCTGGTCGAGCAGCAGCCCATCGCCGCGCAGAATCGCACGGAATGTGATCTGGTCGGACGCGAACGCGAACTCATCGGAGCGCTCAAACTTCACGCCACCAACAACACGCACCGCATACGCCGACAGGTCACCGAACAGCACCGACCGGGCATTCACGGCTGTAGCCGCAATGTTCGGATCGGTGAGAACCGGCTTGCCCATCAGAAGGTCAGGCTGACCTGCGATGAGAGTTGGCTGCCAAAGGTAAGCACCAGTGCCCGCACCCTCACGGAACTTGCGGATAACCGCCGCCGTCGCATCCCTCATCAGCCACTTGGCTGTAGGACGGTCACGGTAAGGCGCAATCACCGAGTAGAACAGGTCGATCAGGTTATCGAGTGACGGAACACCCGCAACCGAAACCGCACCCGTTATACCCAACGTCGACGAAACCGTGATACCAGTCGGCTCAGTCGAACCCGCACCCAAGATCAGGCGAGCACCGAACGCATTACCGACCGACTGCCCAACCTGGCGGGCAAGGTAACCCTCCAAATCAACACCGGTGTCCTCCGCAAGTTCGCGGGGAACGTACACGAGCTGACCGTACTTGAACGCACCAAGGGTGCGCTTGGCGAATGCCGGGTCAGTTCCTGCAAGAGTCGCAGCCTCAGCAACCGCCGCAGCAGCACCATGAGAAGTCGTAACCGGCATCTCAAAGTTTTCACCCGACGCGGTAGTGATGATCGTTGCCCCGCCACCGATCAGGGTGGCGTTCTCACGAAGATGCTCCCACAGGGTTGCGTAGAACGAAGTGGGAACAGTGTTACCACCAGCCGTTGCCGTTCCCTTGAGGAGCCGCATTTCCTCGCGTGTACCGAGCGCCTCATACGTCTTCGTCTTACCAAGCACGAAGCTGCGCAGCTCGTCCTCACCGTCAGCCTCAACCTGCCGGGTGGCAGGCTTGCTGATCAGCGAACGAAGCGACTCATCAGCCGCAGCCGCCGTCACCTCATCAGCAACAAGCTTGTCCGCACGAGCACGAAGCGACTCAAGGTCGCCCGTCATTTTGGCGTAGGACTCATCCTCCGCCGCAGTGAGGTCACGGTTCTCGGTAACCGCATTGTCAAGGAGAGCCTTAGCTGCATCCCATGTGGTTGCGCGCTGCTCAAGCAGCCGCTTTGCCATTTCAGACATTTGTTTTCCCCTTCCGGGAATGACAAAAGCCCCGACCAGTTGTCGAGGCTTTGCTTTACAAATGCCGGTGGTTGTCTACCTGCCAGCGGAACGTTCTAACGAAGCATGAATAGGTCAAGCTCACGTTGGCGGAGCGCAACGGTCACGGCGTGGGTATCTCCCTGCGCCCCTTCCGGCTCCTGCTGTTCCTCGCTGCGGGCTTCCACAGCAAGAACATCTATAGGTTCGCCAAGGATCAGCGAACGAAGTTCCTCAGTCGTTGCATGAGAAACAGTGTCAATCTCAAGACCCAACTTTTCGGCCAACGATCGCACGCCGACAGTCGAATCCATGTACGCGGGCGAGTTCACCGGGGCCACATCAACAAGTTGCACACTGAGGAGCGTGCGCAGCGGGAACCCCTGCTCCGTCACGCCCCAATCATCCTCAAGGGTGCGGAACGCAAACGACGAATACCGAAGATCGCCGCGTCGAGAGAGAACAGAAACATCCCGCCCCGACGTGGTGTCAGGAAGATCAACCTCATAACCAAGACCGGTGCTGTCATCCAGAAGACGAAGAGTCTCAGCCTCAGTCGTGCCAAGTAGGTAATTGTCGTCATGGTTGTAGCGAGCCACAATGGGGAGACTGTCACCAATCGACTTAGCAAACGCACCCGGAGCCACCTGCTCCACAAACCCACCCAAATTTTGTGAGTACCGGTTATAAACGGACGCATACCCAAACAGTGTGCCGGGACCATCCGCGCCCGCACGAAACTCCACAGGCCGTGCAATGTGCCGGCGCTCCAAATCCAAAACGGTCATAACGTCAATCCAATCGGGGGGTCAACCATCGGGGAAAGTTCCTCAAGCTCACGCACTTCATTCACAGTTTTGAACCCAGCATCCAACGCAATCTGGTGGGCCTCATACCGGGTTTTCAGATCAGCACGCACCGAAGCATCAAGATTGAATCTCACATACTGCCCGCCAGGGAAGTACTGACCCATGACCGCCTCAACCCGGGCCGCAATCGGACGCAACGTGCGAACATTAAACCGGATCTGATCCTGCTCAAGCGACTTATACGTCAACGAACTTGACGACACCTCGCCACCAACATCCTCCGGCGCGACCCGATAGATTGCAGCAATCTGTGTAGCCGTCGCCTTGATGCCGGAAAGGAAACTAGCATCCGCAGCCGGAATCGCCATCGTGTTGTAATCCCAATCGTTGCCCGTAACAAACGGTTCCGACGCGGACACCGACGCCACAAACCTTTGCTTAGCCTCCTGCGCCGCCTCAGCAGTCAAAGACTTTGCCGTGTTGCGGAGAATCGCAGACGGCACACCACCGCGACGGAAAAAGTTCTTAGACGCCTTCTGCGCCTCCACACCCGTCTCAATCTGAGTGCGGAACAAAGCCAACGGCGACAACCCCCTGACCGACCCCGGCACCGTATACAACGGAACATGAGTCACCAGCGACCGGTCAATATGTTTACCGTCGAAAAAGTACTGCGGTTGCGAACCCGTCTCGTCAACCTCCACACGGTCAGGCCGCAACCAGAAAATCTGTGACGGCATCCCCCGCGAATCAAACCCAGCGTTGTACCCGTAAGCGTTGCCCCACAAAAGTGCTGAGGTCGCCAACTGGTGCTTCCACGAATACAAATCCAACCCGTTCATCCCCGGAGCTGTGATAAGTGTCGGCTGCACAGCAAGCCGTTGCGGAACCCCCGCAGGCTTGTCATACGCCGCCCAAGGGGAAGACGCAAACAAATCCGCAATCAACCCCGTCGCCGAATACACCGGAATCAAAGACATTGCCACAGACAACGAATCCCCACGACCCGTAGGGTTACTGTCGCCACTGCCCCACCACGACTGGAAAGAAATCGCCCGAGACTCCACAGGCTTAGCGAAAAGAACACTCATCGTGTGATCCCCTTGCTAATCAGAATTAGACCAACCCCACCAACACCAAACGCAATCCACGGCACCGGGGACAGCGCAGCCATCACCACACACAGGGCGATGCCCACAATTTCAAGAACAGTCGTGATCAGCTCGCGCACGCTGCCTCCTCTAGAAAACCGAATCAAGCGGGTCATAATCGGTGACCTGCCCAGAGTTGTAAACCCACCACGCAGCAGTCGCCGCACGCAAGGGCGTAATGTCTGTGGTCGATCGAACCTGCGACCAAATCTCCTGCTCAGCAGAACGCCGAACCCCAGCACCCAAGACCGCAACATTCAACGGTTCCTGATCCAAATGCTTCAACCGACCATTGATCAGCGCATCCCGAATGCCCGTCGTCCCGTTGCGCATATCTGTCGTATCCAACTTCACGACCTCAACACCGACATCCTCAAGCGCAAGGATCAATCCAGCGTTCTCACCAAACCTGTCGACAACAACACTGTTCGACTGCAACGACGCAAGCACACTCTGGACCTGTTCAACAATGTAACCCTCAGCCCACCGCTTATCCGCACCCAGCTCGTACCTGGCCACATCAACGATGTCGTAACCAAACGCCGTAGACCCAGCAACCACGATCGCCGCCGACTGCTGCATCCCCGTCCGCAAATCCACCGCCACAACCGCCACACCAGTGATGCTCGCATCTGCGTCCGCAACGTTCGACTCCCACACACCAGGCGGCAAAGCCCCATCACGCGCCGACTCAACCCACTGACACAACACCTCAGTGCGAAACACATGCTCGGGATCAGTACCAACATCCGAAGCAATCGAACGCTCCATCGACGGAATATGACCCATCGACGGATTCGCCTGAGCCCAACCGCCCCGATCACGGACATCACACCCAGGAACAGCCGACCACTCAAAAATTCCCAACGACACATCAACGGAACCCTCAACAGCATCCTCACCCGCGATACCGTCAGGATCCCCCAACGCAGTGTGCGCCAACAACCGCAAATGCTTCAACACAATCGACGTGCGATCGCCCGCATTTGAAGCCGCCCAAATCTGGGCTTGCGCTCGCGTCCTGGTCGTCTTAGTGACAGCCGCCCACGCATCCCAAGTCTGATGCTCCCGCAACTCATCCAACAAAATCAGATCACCAGTCAACCCACGACCACCACGCCTCGACGCGGCAGCAACCTTGTACCGTTCCCCCGAAGTAAGGCGCAACGCCTTCTTGCCGTTCGTCTTATCGACGTGCTCAATCATCGCCGCAAGCTCAGGAATCGACTCGGCCATCTCATACGCCGCAGTCCACAACTCCTCAGAGATATCCAAGTTCTGAGCAGTCCCAATAACCAACGGGGAACCCTCAGCAAACATCGACCACAAAGCCAAAACCAACATCAACGTTGATTTGCCATTCTGGCGAGCCACCAACAACAACACCGTCCGGAACCGATACGTGCCATCCACATTCAACTCAAGAGCATGACGGAGTAACCATTTCTGCCACGGCAGCAACGTCAACTCAAGGATCTCTTCAGCAAACTCAATACACGCAAACCCTTTCGAGGTCGCTGCTGTCAACTCACGAAAGGGGAGAGTCCAAACTCTAGGCTCCTCGCGCCCCAGCCTGACCGCCCCTAAGAGCTGTGAGTTTGGCTGCTTTAGCACTAGCACCCTCCGCCTTCAACTGCAACGCCCTCCGACCCGCCGGCGATAACCCAAGCTGATCGCAATACTTCAAATAGGCCGACAACGAAACATTGTCATTCTGCGGAACCGAAGGCCGACCCTCACCAGCATCCTCAAACGCCCACTCAACAATCTGATCCCACGCATCAATCTTCCGAGCCAACGCCCGCAACGCCTCAACCGCCCCAGCATCCATGTCGGTCAAATGACCAGCAGCCCCAATGCTCTTCTCAGTGGCCTCAATCAAGGAAGACATCGACGACTCCTCACGCGCGCGACCCCCACCAGACACGACGGGGGGAGACAAAATGAAGCGACCGGGGAGTATCGATCGGTGAATCTCTAAGAAATCCGGCTGTATTCTGCCGTGTGCTGGCCTGTTTTCTGCGGAATCGGTTGTTTTGCGTTGCTTTTGCTTCGCCCGTGATGTTTGTCCCTACCTCTCTGTGTTTCCACAAGGAGGACGGAATTGTCTTAGCTGGTGCGGTTGGACTGTTCAATATCTTGGGTTAGCCCAACTGATGCGTGAGCCGGGTGGGGGTTGGCCCGCTGCTTTCGCGTTTGTTCTGCGTGCCCCGTCGCCACTGTTGCAGGGGACACACTCTGCCAGGTAGTTGTTGGGGTCGAACTCTGCGCCGCCGTCATCGAGTGCGACGATGTGCCCGATAGTCATGAACTGTGGGTGGCCTCGAGGTGCGTCAGTGAGTAACCATGTGCCGCACCCACGCCAGCAGTGTGCGTCACCCCTGGCGTGTAGTTCCTTTTGGGCTTTGCGCCATGAGTGACCACCTGTGTGGTTGCGTGACATTCGCACCCCTGTTCGGATGGGTGGCTTGCTGTGCCCATAGGTTGAGGCTGGCAGGGCACCAGCGGCAATCTAAGCGGTCAGCCCCCCGATTTGGCAGTTGTACCCGATGGGGGTTTCAGGGGTGTCGTGTGATGTGAGTATCGAAACTGTGTTCTGTTGCGATGGTCGTGCGCCTCGCTCGTGCGTCGTAGCGCGACTGAGCACTAAGTCCACTTCGGAGAGGATCGGCCACAAAGTTGGATCGCAGAGGGCGAACTCTTCGATGAGGTCACGAGCCTGGCGGATAGCCTGCTGCGGGTCGGTCACCCATCCTCGCCGTCGTCAAGCATTGTTGCGGCATGCGCGGCAGCGTTGTTGATGATCGCGGCACCATCATCATCCGTACTGTTCGAGATAGCCGGGACCGGGAAAATGCGCACAGCATGACCTGGCGGAACGAACACCATCATGCCCTTGTCACTCATCAGATATCCATTGTCAAACCGATTAGGCGACCGTTGCATTCGAACACGGCAGTGGCGTCGCCGTAAAGGTCTAGATCGTAAGGGTTGGCCCCCCACGTTCCGGTGCCGTCACAGTCGTGACCATAGGATCGATCGGGGCATTCGCCCGGGTTGTGGAGCAGATCGCCGTCTTTCGGTTGCTCACTCATGCGGGTCACCAATACCTGAGGCCAACAGTTTCAGTTGCTCCCATGTGGCAGCATCCAAACGGTCACTCAGTTTCGCCCACGGTGTCGCCATAACCTCAGACACATCCCGTGTGATCATCGAGGCTGGCAGTGGCATCGGTTCCATAGGGCACCATCCGGTAAGAGGATCCCCGCCCGTCGCGGGAACGTAAGCATTGTGGACCGTGCGAGATTTGAACTTGCGCTCTCACCAGTGCCCTCATGGGGTTTTCTGATGATCGACACCCAAGTAACGGCCCCAGCAGTTTTACAGAAGGCTCAGCCCGGTCAGGTCAAACCCGTCATCAGTGATAGTGAACACCATGAGCGCCGGGTCGCCGTCTTCGCCCATCTTGTTGTGCACCCAAGCGGAACCGTTGTCAAGAGTAGGTGCCTGCAAATGCCATTTAGAGCGGCCGGCCGAAGTCTTACCGGAAGGTCTGACCGAAGCGAAGTGATAGTGCCCGCTCAGCAAAATGTCGCAGTCAAGATTCCCGGAGTGGATCATCTTCGCCCACCATGCCGTTACCCGGTCAGGGGATGCCGCTTGGTGACCATGCGCAAGACCCAACCGCGTGTTGCGGACCGGAAACACCAACGTTTCCTCCCAATCCTGCGGGCGGTGGAACGTGATCGGCAGGTCAAGCTCAGCAGCCATACGCTCGAGGCGCACATTGATGTGCAAACCCCAATCGTCCGTCGGCTTCCCCAGTAGTCCTTTGCCCGAACGCCACTGCGCATGATTCGACGGAATGGTCAGAACGTCGACGGGCGCATACTGTGCGGCAAGCCGAATCGTCTTCCACAGTTCGGTCGCAGCAATGTCAACCTGATCCATGAGCGACAAGTCGTTAGTGTGCAGTTGTGAAGAGACATTCTCGAACCCCTCAACGATGTCCCCGCAGTCCGCAATCACGATGTGATCAAACTTGCCGGCCTTGAGGTGAGCTTCGAGTGCTGTGCGCTTATCTTCAAGCCGGACTAACAGTTCCTTGGTGCCGCCGAGCCGGTCAACCTTGCCGGTCTGAATGTCAGCCCAGCAGACAACGACGGTCGCTGGGGTCTTGGCGGTTTTGGCGGAAGGCTTACGTTTTGTGGCCCGAATCTCTGCATAGAGGGCGAGCAGATCAAACTCATCATCTGTTGCCTTTTCGAACTGGAAGAAAAACGAGTATGTGTCGGGACGCCCATGATGCGTCTTGGTCCACTGGCTGACACGACCGAAGATGCGCCAAGCATCCGGGTCGAGCCCCGCCAACCGCAACAGATGCGCATGATCCGACACAACCTCGCGCACCGGACCCGTCGCCCCCTGCCCGCCAGCAGAATCCCACTCCGCATGCTGCCGAAACTTGGGAGGCACCGTCACCGGCAGATCATCAACCGCATCAATCAGCGAAGACATGAACAGTGACCCCTATGGTGCACATACACGGCGTTCTGCCGCAACGTCAAACCCGCCCCCGAGAACAACCGTGAAACTTCTGACAGGAAACGTTCACCCGCCGACACCTGACCCAACAAAGCCAACGCTGCCGTCTGCTCGCTCGGTGACAGTGAACGAATCCACACGCCAACCCCACACCTGGACGCCGCGCCTTTGCTCGGTGGTGACGCTAACGCCTGCTCAAGCATGCCCACAAGTTGCCTCCGATGCTTCACCAGCAAATCGGTAACACCACCAAACAGTGGCGATCAAGTGCGGAAAAGGATTCGACTTATCGCCCGCATAATGGTTTGTCCGGGGTGAGTCGAAACTAGTGCGAAAATAGTGAAAGCCCCGAGAGTGAAAACTCAACCGGGGCTTAGTGGCACAGCAAAAACCAGAATACGTTGCACACGTTACGGCATTTCCGGAATTATTGCAACCCCCTAGACCGGCGTGTCGGCGCGAGGTCGGCCACGCCTGCGAGCTGCGAGCACATCGCGCAGTTCCACCAAGTTCACCGTCATCCCGTCAGCAGTTTCTTCAACCGCACATTCGCCGTCGCTGATGATCGCGTAGATGACCGTTTTGGATTTGCCGGTGAGTAGAACTGCTTGGGCTACGGTCGGCCACACCAATGTGCTCTGCCGTTCAGTCACTGCTTGTCCTCGCTTCCGGTTGGTACGGGTGCCCACGGGCCAACGGGATCGCCGTAGGTCCGCTCGACCAGCACATAACCACCGATCTTGCCTGCACGATGTCTAGCGCCACGTTCATCAGAACCCCACGAGGCTGCCGAATCTAAACCGTAAGCAGTCGCCGCAACCCCCCACTCACGAACAGACGCGAGCAGGGCGGCATCATGGGCGGCAAGCCAACGGTCGAACTCGGCACGCGACATCTTGCTTGACCAGTCATCCTTACCCTCGACATCGGTTGAGTAGGCTTCGCGCACTTCCTCGGTGGTGGGGGTGTGGTTGCTCATTGCTTGCCCTCTCGAACCTGCTGAGCACGAGCCTTGAGCCAGTCGCCCGCAAACTGTGACGCCGCCATCCGATCGGCAATCCGGTCGGAGCGTCGGGGAGTGTCGCCCCAAGCTCCGTGCAACCACTTCTCTGCCGCCTTCTCTAGCGCGTTCGCTTCAACTTCGGCGGCGTCATGCAGGATGCCCGACGCGAGCAAGGTGTCGACAACCCTGCCCGCCAGATACTTATTGCCTATCAGCGCCGAATCACCACAACTCGACTGATTCGCGGTCAGCACTCCAATCGCGGCCTCCCGGTCCACAGCGGGTGCCTGCACAGACGCATCGAGAGCGGCGGCAACGAGATACACCGCATCGTGTTCCGCAACCATTCCGTCGTGCGCGAACCCAGAAACGATCTTTGTGGCTCTTGCGATCAGCGCTGTGATCTTCTCGTCAGTCATTCCTTGCCCTCGCTTCCGGTTGGTACGGGCTCCCACTGGGCCTTCACCCAATCGGGCGGGTTCTCGATCCAATCAGCAACCGCATAGATGATCGCGTCGCCGCCTTTCTGCATCACATCCCAGTCGAGGGTGCAGTTGGCGCGAACCTTAGTCGCTATCACTTTGCCCCATTCGGTGTCGACTCGCTCATCCTCCAACTCACGGACACGAGCGATCAGCGCAGGAACATCAGTACGGGCGTGAGCGATGAACTCCGCATCAGCGGGGTCTAGTAGCCCGTACTCGTCAGTCTCGACCACAACCGAGATTGGGCCGCTGTCGCGCACGGCCACAATCCCGCACTCGTACCAATTCTTCGCCGCCTCGTGGACGTGAGCGAGCATTCGCTTTCCGTTGATGTAACGCCTTCCAACCCAAGTGGGCTCTCCGTGGCGAGCACATGCGCTGCACTTGCCCTCACCGAAAAGCTCGGGCATTACTGCTGCGACATGCCAACGATCCCCACGAACCCACGGCCCCGGTGTTGCAGCGTTCGCACGCGCTTCTGCCGCGTCAACATCCAACGGGTCGCTCATGCCCAGCCCCGAATCTCTTCCTCGGTCATTGGCTCTGCCTTCTCAATGTCGTATGCGAAATCATCGCCATTCGTTTCGCGGGCAATCTCCACACCGTTTCGGTAGTAAATGGTTTCGCTGTACTGGCGTATCTCTCGCGCCTTCGTGTACTCGTCGTCGTCGTCGTCGTCGCTCATGGGATGTCCTTCACAACAAGAGTTTCGCGGGTGCAAAGATCGTTGAACCAATCCCAATCAGCGCCACATCTGCACTCGGGCCCCCCGGGTCGCTCGTGTGAGCCGCCTAGCATCCCGTGAGTGAATGCGGCGTCAGTCCAGTTCTCGTTCATGGGGTCTCCTTTGGGGGTGATGGGGGTGTAGCTGTCGTCGCTCATGGGGTGTCCTCGCTGATCGTGAACGTCTCAAAACTGATCCCCGCCGCACGCATTGGTGCAGTCAGAGTGTCGAACTGTTCTGCGGTGATGAGGTCACGGGCAACAACGGCACACGCCGCATCCTCCGCCGCATCCCACGCCGCCGCATCCCACGCCGCCGCATCCCACGCCGCCGCATCCCGCGCCGCATCCCGCGCCGCATCCCACGCCGCCGCATCCCGCGCCGCCTCCCGCGCAGCCTCCCGCGCACGCCCCGCCGCCTCCCACGCCACCGCATCGGCAATGGCCCACTGCTCAGCAGAAAGCTCAGGAAACAGTGCCAGATACTTTTCCAACTCGACCCCCCGTTGTTCGTCAGCCTCAGCCTCCGCCAACGTGGTTCGCTCGGCAGCCTTAGGGAGCGTTGTCGAACGGTAGGTGGTCACAGTTGATTCGGTGATACTCATAGGGTGCCCTTCCGGGTGATAGTGAACTTGGTCAGCAGCGCAGCCGCCCACGGTGTCGCCAAATCAATGTTCAACCACCCATTCAACGGCGACAGAAACCTGACCAAATCCTCCCGCGTAGCCTCCCTAGCGTGGCTGACAGAATCCGCAGCAACACACGCGGCGGCATCCTCGGTGCACTCAGCGGCATCCGCAGTACGATCGACCGCCCACCCGTCGTACTTGGCCGCTTCCGCCTCCAACCAGTCATCAGAATGCGTCACGTCGGTGCTCACGGGTTCCACCCCTTATCGCAGTCACAACACTCGTCGTGTCTATTCCAATAGCACGAGCAGTGGTGGCATATCGATTGGTCGCTCATGTCGTACCCTTCCGAATGTTCAGAAGCTCAATGGTCGGAAACAGATCCCCGATCAGATTTGTGATCGGCAACCCCGGCAACGTGTAATCGACCACTGCCGGACTGTCAAACTCCCACCACTCCGACCCGCCGTAATCACCGCGCCACATCTTCTTGCCGTCACCAAACAACACGATCAGATCGCTTGCGACCTCATTGCTCCCATAGCCCGAGTCATACTCGCGGTCGGCAAGTTTCTGGAACTCATCCCAAGTGCAGCGATACTTCCCATTCGATGAACCGATGAACACTATTTGCGAAATCGTGTGACCCGACCGGGTTATCGCGTCAATGGTTTCTTCGAGAAGGTTGCTCATTGCTTGCCCTTCCCATGCTTTTTCACATAGGCGGTCAAAGCCGCCCTAATCACTTCCGACAAGTACTCGTCGCGAGCATCCGCCACCGCCACCGCCTGTTCCCACAGTGCCGTGGAAACCCGAACACTCCGGGGCTCCATCGGCTTACGCGGCGTCATGCAGTCACCTCGTGCTGAAAGCGGGGGATCTCTTCGGTGACCGGCATGATCAGACCTCCTCGGTGATCATTCCCTCGGTGATCAGCGTGGCTGCCCACTGTTCGATTTCGGCATCTTCCGCTTCGGTTGTGTTGTGCATAATGTCGAAACCGTGGTGCTGGAAGTAGTTTTCGCCAGCCAACGTGACGGCGTAATCCCAGAAGGTGTAAGACGCTCCAGCTGGTCGGGCGGTTTTGTTTGTCATGTCTCTAGTATGCCTCCGCGTAATACGTTTGTCAATACTTCGAGCAAGAAAGTTTGACCAATTCACAGCCCCCCACGAACAGGAAACGGTCAACTCACGCCACCCACTTCCATAAGAACCTGCACATGACAACCGCACACACAATTCACCGACCTACACAACCGATCATGCCCACCCACCGAACAAGATTCCGACATACCCCGCACCGCCAACAACCCCGCCGGCACCCGATCCAACAACTTCCGAACCTGACCCCGCAAATCCTCCGACATTTCCGCAGTCGCCTCCTCAGCCAGCACCAACATGTCGAACGACGCCAACGACGGATCATAGATTGCCCCACAGCTCGCATTCGCGCACTGCACAATCACGTCATCCAAATACTCGAGCGGCGGATGCTTCCACAACGTGAACTGTTGACACTCACGGCACCGGATCGGCTTCAACCGTTGCGGACGATCCGCCAATGGGAACCGTGCCAACGCCGCCTGCACCTTCCGGTAAAACTCCACACCCGCCTCGGCACCCCCCGCACGCGACACCACCTCAACCGGATTTGCGGACAACCAACCCACCAACTCACGCACCTTCAAAGCCACATCGCCCAACGTGGCAGTCACAGAGAACCCGTCATACATGGGCGCCCACACCGGATCGGCCACACCCTTCGCGCGCGCATGCACCAACGCAATCTGCACCAACGCCCCCCACAGATTGTCCGCCTCCATCCACGACCCCGGCATCAACACCCGCGACCCCGGCGCATTCCGGGTCGGCACAATCGACGTTGGCCCCTTCTCCACCGACCGCAAATGCACAATCAGTTCCACCGCTTCCGCCAGGGCAGCCTCGAACCGTTCCCAACACCCACGACACAGGTGACCTGTTTCCGCCGGGCGTGGCAGACACCCTTTGCATTCCCCCTCACAAGTTGTCAGGTGGTGGTCACGGATCACACACGTTCGACCGGGCATCATCGACGTGATGCACAAAAGTGTTCCGCTCATTCAGTCACCAGCTCCTGTATCAAAATCGGGTCAGAACGGGGTTTCGTCGACGGAGCCAGGGGGGGTGTTCCACACTGCTTCTCGATCCCCTCGGCCCGGAGACGAATCGCTTGTACCCGCCCGCGTGACCTGAGCAGTCGCATACCGCAGCGAAGGACCAATCTCATCAACCTCAAGCTCGATACTTGTTCGCTTCTCGCCTTCCTTCGTCTCGTAGGAACGCTGCTTCAAACGACCGATAGCAACAACGCGACTGCCCTTCGTCAACGAACCTGCGACATGCTCCGCAAACTCACGCCACACACTCGCACGCAAAAACAACGGATCACCATCCTTGTACTCATCCGTCGTCTTATCGAAGTTGCGGGGCGTCGACGCGATCGTAAAATTTGCCACCGCAACACCGTTCTGCGTGTACTTCATTTCCGGATCTGAGGTCAGATTGCCGACCACCGTGATCGTCGTTTCGTTCATGCGTCCATCTCCTGTCGTTCAGCCCACTCAGCAGCAATACGCAACTGAGCTGTCGTAAAAGTCTTCTCAATCTCCGCCTTCCGAACAAAAAACCGTAAACGCTTCCGCTCCACCTTCGTCACCAGATGCCGGTCCCTCAACACCCTCGAAGGGGTCAACCCCGCCAAGAAAGCGGCGAAAGCATGATCGGCCGTCGACCAGCCCGCCATCACATCAACATCGCCACCCACAACGTTCGGAACGGTCACGACTCAACCTCCCCAACGTCATACAAAGCAACCTCACGCGCACGATCCCGCGCCTCCGCCAAACGTGCCCGAACCTCATCCGACACCGGATCACACTCAGGCCAAGAAAACTGAACCAACCCCCGAGCCCGAGCCGAACGAACATCAGTCGCAATCAACTCCCGCGTCTGCCGCGACGAAACCTGAGTAGCCGACACCACATGCGCAACCGTCAAATACTCCCTCGGCTGCGTAGCAAAATGCGACACCACAGCAGCCACAGCATCCTCATAATCAGCGCCCCGAATACCCTGAACCAACGCCCACGACTCAACCGTCACCGTATCCACCACACGACGGTCAAAGCCCGAAGCGATCGTCAACAACTGTGCAATCTCTGTCTTGTTCATGCTCCGATTCCTGCCTGCTCGAGTTGTGAATACTGCTGCACGATGGTCAAGTTCTGTTCCGTACGAGTTTTGCTGGGAGCCAATTTCTCGAAGTCGCTGATCAGCCAGTTGTCCCAGGTCGCACGCCAGTCGAGTTTCGTTCCGTCACGAGTTTTGGCACGCCAGTAGTTGACAAACTTTTCGGTCGACGTGTTGACGTTCACTCCGGGGACTCGTTGGGATGCCCACTGCCTCATCAGGCCTGTGACTATGAAGGGTTCTGGGATGCGTTTTCCGCGTTTCGGCGCGGTAACAACTACGTCAGTAGTTGTTATGTTTGTCTCTATCTCTATCTCTGCCCGGATTTGCCCGGGCAATTGCCCAGCACTTGTCCGCAACTGACTGGCGCGCCCTCTACTTCCGGCCTCGGATCGCTTACGGGATAAGGCATCGCGGTCTTCGGTGGTCTGTTGGTGTTGCGCGTAATCCCGTATAACGAACGCATCACGTTCACATAACAGAATGGGTTTGGTCGAATGTGACCCGACCAACTCGGCCAACACTTGCGGCGTCCATAACCGTTCAGCCATGACCACCGGAATGCGACCATCAAGGTCTTGCATCCGCGAGTAACCATTCATTTCTACGAACGCTCTGAACGCTGCGTCAGACAATGGTGCGACCTTCGGGTGCATCCAAAAGTCGTTAGGGAACGTCATGTAGAGGCGTTGATCTTTAGGCATTTGGGTGCACCCCCTTTCGGCTATTGCACCTACGGCAAAGTGTCTGAAAATTTGTCTCTTCGTGAAGGCCCCCCTTGGACCAGGGAACAATGTGGTCGATGGTCAGCGCGGCGGGTGACGCGCAATGGACACAGGCCCAGCGGTCGCGGTCGAACACGAGGATCCGGACCTCTGGGGGAATCGCAGGACGGCGCATCCATCGGCGGTCAAAGTCTTGAATCATCCAGCCGCCGTCAACCTTGATCCACGACGGCTTCTCCGGATCGTTCGTTGACAACTCATCAGCGACCTCCTGACCCCAACGTTTGAGAACAACACGCTCATCAAGGAACCCGTCAGACAACATCCGCCGCGAGTAGAACGTCGCCTCAAACAGGGCACGGAACGCCGCATCCGATAAGGGCATGATCTTCGGGTGTTCGTCCATCTCAATGGGGAACGGAGCGAACAACCGCATATCAGACTTCATGTGAGCACCTCGAGGATCGCTTTGGCCTGTGCCCGGTAGATGCGTCGCCAATACTCCGGTAGCGACTGCCACGGTTCGTACCGTGGGTGATCGGGGCTCAGCGTCATTGTTGCGACGTAGGCTGCTTCGGCGGCCCGGTCGATGAATGCCGGATCGGTTGGTGTCATCAAAGTGACGCTCATGCGAGACCGCCCTTATGTTGCCGATAAACAGCCTCAACGTCCGTAATCGGCAACCAAAGGCGGCCACCCTGCGCCTCATTGAACAACAAAACCCACGACAAACGCATCGTCCCCAAATGGGTTGTCAGCCACCGCCTAGCAGGCCACTCCTCCGGCGTCAGTTCCGTATACCGGGGCATCGCCCACCCCTCCCTGATCGCCTCCTCCGGATGTTCAGTGACGTACTGATGACATTTCAGCCCCAACAGGATCAGATTCGCGGGCGTGGTGTTGAACTTGTCCCGAGGCTGCCGGTGGTGTCGTTGCACACCACCGCAGTAGCGGCGGCATCGTTGGCAGGTATCATCGTCGCGTTGTGTTGCCAACTGGTAGGCGAATCGCAGTTCTACTTGCGTTTGCGGGGTGCGACGTTGCGCGATCGTGGTCATGCGTTGACCCGTTCGCTGCTAATTCCCAACATGGTTAGCACACGTTCACGATCCAGATCGGGGAGGATTGCACCGACCAGCCTCAGAACACACTTCTCCTCAGCGGTCAACGCGACAACCGGTGCAGCAACAGATGGTGTGTTCGGGCCTTTCGCCAACGCACGACGCAACCGGTTCGCGCACGCACCGCACCGGCCATTCCAGCCATACAAAGTCAACGCCGGATCTTTCGGTGCACGGATGGCACGCATTGCCCGTCCACACTCGAGGCAACTCATTTCCATCACGAGGTCACCGCCCAGACGATCAAAGCGACCAACCCGACCACGACCATCACATTGACCAGCAACGCAACAACCAACAGTCGGATACCAAACGTCATACCCTCAACCTCGTCACTCACGATGCCGCCGCCACATCGTTCGGGTCCGCCGGGTCAAGATCAGACACCACCTCACCCGTCAACGGTTCATTGAATATCTCGATCAGTCGATGAAGGTTCTTGAGGCCCCTTATCTCCCAGTCGGGGATGAACTGGCTGTCATCATGGGTGAACCATTCACGCGGAGAGTTAAGCAGCTCTACAATCCGGCGTCCGCTAGGGGATGGGGCGTACCCGTCACCGATGTACAAACCCGGCTCGGTGGGCAGTTCGGGGAAGGGAATGAATTTCGTGATCGCCGTGTCCAGCACAGTTACACGGGTGCCGTCGTCTTGAATGATCGTGTAAGTGGGTCGATCGGTCCACCCGATCACGCGCCCCTTGATGCCGTAGTCGGTTTCAATAAAGTCCCCAAGTTGACACATCATGCCGCTCATGAATTCCACTCCGCCCTCAACAACGCACCAAGAGAACGACCAATCTCAAGCCGATCCCGCAAAACCCGCAACGACTCACGGCCCGCCCGCAAAACCTGCTCCGCAAGCTCCACCTCCAAATACAGGTCCGCCGTACTCTGTTCCGCCGTATACCTACGAACATCGTTCGACCCTGCCGTGGTCAAAAACTCTCGAGCAAAGCACCGCTTCAACTCCGCCCGCAACCGAACATGAGCCTCATCCAGAGCTGCAATCTCGTCCGACTTCTCATCAAGATCACGCCCGATCCCCGAAAGGGTGGCAACAAGCGATGCTGGGGTAAGTGGTTCGCTCATCGCAGTGCCTTCTTCCGCACCGTCAACGCCGCCATAAGATCCGCTGTCGCCCAACCGCCCTCAACACCTTGCTGGTGAATCTCAGACAGATCCTCAATCGTTTTAGCGTCCGCAATCTTCTTCAACCACGGGTCAACCGTTGGCACGCTCGGGGCCGCATCGTCGCCACGCTCCACAGACGCCTCATGCAGGTCGCCCTTATGCCAAAGATCAAGGGCAGCACCAAACCGCATCCCCGCGTTCCTCAACGCATCGCCAATGGCCTCCTTGACTGCGTTCCCACCCTTCTTGCCTTGCGCATCCCCGTAACCAAGTCGGGTGACACCGCAAACGGTGAGTCGAATCCAAAGCCCGCCGTTCGCATCAAAAATGGGGGCACCCGTAACAGGGTCGGTGACCACGAGCTCGTACGTCCATGCGGGGTCGGCGTCAAGCAGACGATCAGTCATCGCCGCATGGCCGACATAATCGAGGTGGGCTGCCGGCAGTCCATGCCAACCGCCACACTCAGAACACTTCCCCTTCTGAGAATCGGCCTTGTACGGTTTCGGTAGTTGGTTGATCTGATTTGCTCTAAACGGTTGACGAAGTTTCGTCAGCCCATCAATGTTCGTCACGCAAGCACCCTTTCGTCAGCATCCAGCAACAAATAAGCGGTCTCGAGCAGATCAGCAATCAGCCCGTCATCCCGGTCGATATGAAACATGCGCGGCTCCATCCACGCCGCCACATACAGGCCGTATACTTCTTTGCGAAGAACAAACCCGTACTCGCACTCCTCAGCGCCAGTGCAATACATTTGCCAACCCACCTGGCGGCGATGCTGCATCGGCACAGACGCAATCTCTTTACCGCCCGTTTTCACTTCGGAGATGCGTTTATGGTCAAGCGATAACCCGTCAGGGGTTGCCATGAACCGGGGGCTGTCAGCGGATGCGATAAGCCAGTTGTTCGGCATGATCCCGAACTCGTCTTTGATGTACCGGGAAATCCAGCCCTCATTGTCGGAACCGAACCTCATGTATCCGTTCGGTTCCAACTCGACTGGGTTGAGCCGTTCGCTGACTGCTTCAATGAAACCGGCAGGAGTGGAAGCTTTAGCTACCTCTGTGGCGGTGACCGCGTTCTTGCGCGCTTCAAGCCATGCCTGACGGTTGTTGGACGTTTCGATGAACCGGTCGGCGGGAATCAATGTGACAGTCATGTGGTTGCCCTCCTGCTCAGCAAACGTTCGGCGGAGAACGATGTGCGCAAGTCGTGACGACCAGCACGTTCAGCCGCTTTCTCTATTGCGGAAAAACTTTTACCCAACGCCGCCGAAACTTCTGCGGGATTCATCCCACCGCCAAGCAACCACTCGACCTCTTCAAGTAACAGGCTCGATGGCATCTTGGGGCTCATGCGGTCGCCTGCACGGTGTGAGGATCTAACACGATCACCGGGGCGTAAACGCCACCCTCCAACAGTCGTGCAAACGTTTCTAACGTCATGGTCACGTACTGGTCGGCAGGGTTCGCAGACCCATGCTTCTTGTGGGCAACCACCCCCACGGCGGCGTCATCGTTGCCGCGCTCAATCTCGGCTTCACGAATCCAGGCGGGCAGGTTGTCCCTAGCCGTGTTTTTCACTTCGATGACTACGCGACCACCGGTAACCGTTTTGACACCAGTGATATCGCCGCGATCTTTGTTCCCGTTGCGAGTGCGTCGTTCGATCCGGTCGTCGGCTAGACGGAATGCAAGGAACTCTGCGACTTGCCGTTCGAGGGTTGCGCCTTTGGCTTTCGCTGAACGTCGGGTGATCATGCGGTCACCCATTTGGTGATGACGGCATCAAGTTTGTCGGCGTGATATGAGGTGTGCGTTTCACACAGGGTCAGGACGGCGGCGAGGATTGGTCGGCGGCGTTCACGTTCGGCACCTGTCGATTCGGGCCATTCAACTTCGTCCGCGATCAGGGCACGGAGATCGTCGAGCGTTTTATCTGTCCAGCAGCCGATGGTGATGCGCCATCCGTTAGGTGTTGGGATTAGGTAACCCGATCCGGAGGGTGTTGATATTGGGAGCCCACCCCACGGGTAGGCGCCCGACAGGTTGGCACCCGACAGGGTGGCATCCGTCAGGTTGGCATCCCGCAGGTTGGCATCCCGCAGGTTGGCATCCGTCAGGTCGGCGCCCGACAGGTCGGCGCCCCACAGGTCGGCGCCCGACAGGTTGGCACCCGACAGGTTGGCACCCCACAAGTTGGCGGTTCCGATCAGCCCACAAAGGACCGGCACTGTCAGCCGCCCGTCCGGATTAGCGGCATACCATCCAGCGATCTTCTGCGCGTTCATAATCATTTCAAGGCTCCAATCCGGTCGGCCGCAATGTTCAGCAGTCGAATGTCTGAAGCCCAACGACGCGACGACACCATGTCCCGCACCGTCTTCTCAGCCTCAGCAAGAGCGTCCGCCCGTGCAAGATGTAGGGCAAGCCGTGTTAGCTTGTCGCCTTCGTTCCAGTTCGTCATTGGCAGTTCCTTTTGATCTGCCTCGTCATCGGCAGTTCCTTTTGATCTGCCTGACCTAATGCGCGGTTATCGCCCAGTAGGTTGAACAACTGCTGAACCACTAACACGCGATCGCTTTCGACGGACAGCCCCTTGCCGTAGCGGCGAACCGCCTCCCTTGACGCCTTCAATAAGTCCTTTGATCGAATGACCCTGACGAACACGAGAGGGTAGACGGCACGACCGCCCAGCATCGGTCGTGCGTTAGCGCCGACTTCGGTGCCGGCCGGGTAGAGGCACAAGTCGCCAAGCGCAGAAGTGAATCGGTCGTCCAAATGCCACATCGTTCCGACGGGGGCGTCGACGACCTTCCTTTTGTCGCTCATCGGGTCACCTGCCACATTGCAGCGCGACGCCCATACTTCGTAAACCCGAACAGTTCCGAACGGTGCACCAACCCCAACCGCACAAGATGGTTACGGGCAGTCCGCAACCGTTGGCCCGTGAACTGGGAGTGGTGACCGACGACCGCACGGGTTTCAATCTCCCCATCCGTCAACGCATCCGCCGATGAGGCCAGAATGTCCAACACCAACCCGAGCGAGCGGGTCACATCGTTACTGTCTGCTGCTTCATGGGAGGTCACCAGATCATGGCGTCGTGCCCGTGCCGTGTCATCGGGGAATATCATCGGCACATCGAACAGGGTTGGAGCGTTCATGCGTTTGCCGCCTTTCGGGTTGCGTATTGGGCGCGTCGGCGCGCTTCCATCTGTTCACGGTTGGCCTCGCGGTACTCCCGCTTCGATGCCAACACGACCTCCC
>ENA-OFCE01000261-OFCE01000261.1-metagenomes-genome-assembly--contig:-NODE-261-length-36245-cov-6.927604_pt1 | contig 36245 bp, 40 predicted proteins | sample MGYA00153388_OFCE01 | MGnify analysis MGYA00153388 | reverse complement strand
GCGGGCTGTGGTAGCCGTAAGTGCGTTCGTGTTCGCGGTGGAAGGCCTGCACCGCGTCGTCGATAGCGCTACCCGACAGTGGCAGCTGGAGCGCAATGCCCAGTTCGGAGCTTTGGCCGCGATAACACATATCCAGCAGAAAGTGGATCTCGCTGTCGGCCGCTGCAACGCCTTCCGCAGCCATCAGTTCGTCAGCTTCACAGCGCAACGCTGCCGCAAGCTGGTTCAGGGTGCCGACGTCGGCCAGCGCGGCATCGACATCGGCCTTGTGCGCGACGTTGCAGTGGCAGTACATGGCCGCTGTCGCCGCTGTGCCCGCTGTGCCCGCTGCGTTGAGTTCGGCCGCCAGCGCCAGGCCCGGGCCATCGGCCACGTCCCACAGCGCGACCGTGGCGCCGTCCTTCACCAGTCTTCGGGCGCAGGCTTCGCCGATGCCCTGTGCCGCGCCGGTGATCACCACCACGCGGCCTTCGAGCCCGAAATGAACGGCTGAAGCCATGAGCCCACCTGGTTGTTGCGTCAACGGGGCGGCAGTGTAGCGCTGTGACGCCGCACAGCCCCACACGGTGAGCCCCGCACCGCACAGCCCCTCGGCACAGTGCGTCAGCCGCGGTCGAGCCAGACCGCCATGCCCTGCGCGTTGAGTTCCAGGTCGATGGACAGCAGCGCCGCCAGTTGTGCGTCACTCAGGCTGCAACCATGGGCCTGCAGGCTGCGCGAAAAGATGGCGAGTTGCCCGCGCTTGAGCGCTTCATGCCGATCAGCCGCGTGTTGCAGACTGCGCCCGAGTGCGGTCATTTCCGCCAGCAGGTTGAGCAGCATGCGGCCCAGACGCGGCACGCCGCCACCGCTGCCGACACGGCCGTAGTGCGTGAGGTACATGCATTCGGGCTGGAACGACAACAGCCGCTCGATCGAGGCCTGCAGCGCAGGCGGGTCGAACTGCACTGGGGTGGAGGTCGGCAGGATGTAGGCGCCCTGTGCGGTGTCCAGTTCGCGGTAGCTCAGGCCGAAAGTGTCGCCGGTGAACCAGCCGCGCGAAGTCGCGTCCCAGATGCAGTGGTGGTGCCTGGCGTGCCCGGGCGTGTCGGCGACGTAGAGTGCCCGCCCGGCCAGGTCCAGCGTCATGCCGTCCTGCGTGGGGTGCACCCGGTGCGCGGGCACGGCCACCAGTTCGCCGTACGAGCGTTCCATCTCGGCTTGGCCGTAAACGGCCATGGCGCCCTGCCACAGCGCCGTCGGGTCGATCATGTGACGCGCGCCGCGGGGGTGCACCCACAGCTGCGCGCGGGGCAGCGCCTGCATCAACAGGCCGCAGCCCCCGGCATGGTCCAGGTGCACGTGGGTCGGGATCACGAAGTCGACGGCCTCTGGAGACAGCCCCAGCGCCTGCAGCGAAGTCAGCAGCCGCGGCACGCCCAGGTTGGTGCCGCTGTCGATGAAGGCCGCGCGACCCTCGTGCACCAGCAGGTAGGCAGCGTCGAACTGGTCGCGGTGAAAACCGGTGTCCACAGCGTGGATGCCGTGGCCCAGGGGCTGCAGGTAGGGGGGCAGGGTGCTGGTCATGCGCCCCATTCTGCAAGACACGGGGAGGGGGCGGGGGCGGGTGCCCGAGCACTCACCTCACGGGTTGCCCAGGATCACCCACAGGCGGGCCACATCGGCCGCGCCGTCGCTGCCCTTGACGCTGCGCAAGGTCTGCACCGCCGCGGCTTTGGTCTTGGGGTTCTGCAGCTGGGCCATGCCCAGGCGCAGCTTGCCGTCTTCGGGGAAGCGCAGCCCGCCCTTGGCGATGCCTTGCTCGATCAGCTTGGTGCCGGCGTCGAAGTCGCCCAGCGAGACCTGCGCGTAACCGTACTTGACCAGCGCATCGCCGGTCTTCTGGGTCAGGGCGTCGGCCACCTGGCTGGGCAGGTTGGTCTTGGCTTCGCCTTCCTGCTTGACGGCCAGGTCTCGCAGGCGTTGGTGCCGCGCGGCCTCCGGGCCCGTGCCCAGCACGCCGGTCTTGAAGCCCTGGTCGGCAATCCGCCGCGCTTCAGTGGGCAGGCCGGCCTGCAGCGCCAGTTGCGCCAGCTCCATGAAATCTTCGGTCTTGGTCAGCGTGCCGCTGGCCAGCCGCAGGCGCATCACGTCGATTTCGTACCGCGGTGCAAAGCCCGCCTTGCGCGGCAGCCGCCCGAGGTAGGCGCTCCAGTAATCCTTCTTCGGGTGGTGCGCCAGCAGCTTTTCCAGCGAACTGCTGTACCCGGCCAGGTTACCGGTGCGCTGCTGCGCGTCGGCCAGGCGCAGCAGATCACCTTCGTCAGGACGCCGACCCGCCTGTTCGGCCGCAGACACCGCCGCGCCGGCGTCGCGCGCGATGGCGGTGTAATCGCCGCTGGCGCCCTGCAGGAAGCTTTGCATCTGTTTGACGCTGGCGCTGTTGTTGCCGGCCTGCACGGCCTTGTTGATCCATTCGGAGGCCTTGGCGTTGTTGCGCTGTTGCGCATAGGCCGAGGCCAGCTGCTCGGCCACCTGGCCTTGCTCGGCGCCACCGGCCTTTGAGTGGATGGCCTCCAGCGCCTGGATGGCCGTGGCCGTGTCGCCCGCGCGCTGTGCGGCGGCGGCCTTCATGCGGTCGATGGTCAATTGCTCGGCGGCGGTGCGGCCCGGGACGGCCTCGGCCTCGCGCACCTTGGCCAGTGCTTCCCGGGCCTTGCCGGCCTTCAGGAACTCGGCGGCCTGCTGCAGCGGCCTGCCGACCTCGGCGCGCAGTCCCTGCGCCTGTGCCAGCGAGAGCCCGCCGGCAGCGATCAAAACCAGGGTCAGCGCATGCAGGGTCTTCATGGTTAATTAAGGAACTGTTCGTTGCCCACGATGCCGATCTTGGTGACACCCAGGCGCTGTGCCGAGGCCATGATCATGGCAACGTATTTGTACGTGACGAGCTTGTTGGGCCGCAGGTGCACCTCGGGTTGGTCGGGCAGCGCTGCCACGGCCGCGAGCCTGGATTCCAGCGCGCCGCGGTCGGGCACGATCTCGCCGTTCCAGCCGATGGTGCCGTCGAAGTCGACGTCGATGCGGACGATCTCGGGCGGTTTCGGCGGGGGTGCTGCATTGCTGGGCACGGGCATGTTCATCTTCACCGCGTGCGTCTGGATGGGAATGGTGATGATGAACATGATCAGCAGCACCAGCATCACGTCGATCAACGGCGTAGTGTTGATGTCGACCATAACCTCGTCTTCTTCGCTCGACGAGCCGACATTCATTGACATCTCTTGCTCCCTAGTTCAAGCGGGGCGCCACACCGGCCGGAGGCTCGGTGATGAAGCCCACCTTGAAGATGCCCGCCCGCTGGCAGGCCACGACCACCCGGCCGACTGATTCGTAGCGAACCTCGGAGTCGCCGCGGATGTGCACTTCGGGCTGAGGCTCCTTCACGGACTCCAGCTTCAGCCGGTTGACCAGCGTCTCGTTGTCCGGCATGCGCTCCAGGCCCCAGTAGACCTCGCCATCGCGGTTCACGGCGATGACGATGTTCTCGGGCTTGGTCTGCGTGGGCAGGTTGCGTTCCTTGGGCAGGTCGAGCTTGACGCTCTGCGTGACGACAGGAATGGTGATCAGGAAGATGATCAACAGCACCAGCATCACGTCCACCAGCGGCGTGGTGTTGATGGTGTTGTTGAGTTGCTCCTCGCCATCTTCCGAGGCGGGACCTACGTTCATGGACATGCGCTTGCTCCGTTTGCAGCTGCTGCAAATTCGTGCCGGGCAGCCCCGAGCGAATTCACTCCCCCCTGGGGGCGACGCCTTAGGCGTCTTGGGGCCAAGTTCACCGCTTTCCGGCGATCAGCACGTTGTACAGGTCGCCGGCGAAGGCCTTGGTCTGGTCCATCACGGCCTTGTTGCGGCGCAGCAGCCAGTTGTAGCCCATCACGGCAGGCACCGCGACAGCCAGGCCGATGGCGGTCATGATGAGCGACTCGCCGACCGGCCCAGCGACCTTGTCGATGGACGCCTGGCCGCTGATACCGATCTTGACCAGAGCGTTGTAGATGCCCCAGACCGTGCCGAAGAGGCCCACGAACGGCGCTGTCGAACCGACGGTGGCCAGGATCGCCATGCCTGACTGCATGCGGCTCTGCACGCTTCCGACCGAACGGTCGACCGACATGCTCATCCAGGTGCGCTTGTCGATTTGCTCGACCATCGTGCCTTCGTGGTTGTCGGCGGCCTTGATGCTCTGGTCGGCAATGAAGCGGAAGGCCGTGCCTTCTTCCAGCGTGCTCAAGCCGGCCTTGACCGAACTCGCCTTCCAGAAGGCATCTCCCCCGTCACGTCCGCTCTGAAGCATCTTGCGCTGCTCGAAGAGCTTGGTGAAGATCACATACCAGCTGGCCATCGACATGATCGTCATGGTGATCAAGGTGAACTTGGCGACGAAGTCGCCTTGATTCCACAGCGCCTTCAAGCCGTACGGGTTGTCGACGGCTTCTTCGGTGACCACGTTGCTGGGCACCGCCGGCGCGGTGACAGCCGCGGGCGCCGCGGGCGCCGACGCCGCTTGCGCGAACGCCAGGGTGGGCAGGCTGAATGCCAGCACAAAGCCGGCCAGCAGCGAGGCTAGCGACTTGGACGCCCAAGTGCGGGCCTGCAGGAAATGGTTCAGTGACATGGTTTCTCCAAGGGACAAGCAGAACGGGCCCGGGTGGCCTCGCAATGGTGGGGTGACGAAATCAGTCCGCGATCTTCCAGACGTAGGTAATGCGCGAAGTCAGCTTTTCCGGCTTGCCGTCCAGGGTGCCGGGCTTGCCCTTGCAGGCACGCACGGCATCCAGGGCGAGCCGGTCGAGCATCTTGTGCTCACGGGTCGGACCGGAAGATTTATCGACGGTGGCCTCGTTGATCACGCCCGTGGTGTCCATCGTGTACAGGATGGTCACCGCGCCCTGCGCTTCGGCCGCGCGGGCCTGGCGGTTGTATTCGGGCTTGTCGCAGGCGTTCTGGAAGTCGATCTTGGGCTCGGTGCGCACTGGCGCCCGCGGCGCGGTCACCACCGCTGGCGCAGCCGCAATGGGCTCGGCCGGCCGCACCGTGACGATGCTGGGCGGCGGCACGACCTGGGTGGTGGTGATGGTGGGCTGCGGCGTGGGCGGCGGGTTCACGTTGACTTCGGGCGGCGGCACGAAGGACGGCGGCGGCGGCGCAAACTTGGGCGGCGGCGGCAGATTCTCGGGCGGCGGCGGCGGCGGCGGCTTCACTTCCTCGATGATCTTGGTCTCGATCGGGGCCTTGATGACTTCGATCAGCCGTTGCGCCAGGCCGTTTACCAGCGCCCAACCCAGCACCAGGTGCAGGGCCAGCACGATGCCGATGCCCACCAGGTGCTTGCCTGGTGTACGTTGTTCTTGGGCAAAATCCACTTGACTCCTCCAGCCGGCCATGACCCGAAACCCGGTCCATGGCATTGAAATCAATCTGTACCCGGTGTGCCGAACCGCCTCGAACACGGTGACCCCGAGCGGCCGCACTATATCCCGCCGTGACGGGACATCTCCCCGGGCCTCACCCTAAGGCGGCGGGCCCTTTGCCGACCATCGAAGGTAACAGTCGCATTTCAGCAAGAACGGGGCCAGGCGTCGCCGCTCGAGACAAATGCTGCCGCGCCGTGCAGCGCCTGAAGCGCCGCGGGCAGGGCACCACCTGCATCGCAGGCCACCACGGTGCGCGCGGGCATGGAGCGCAGCCAGGTCAGCTGTCGCTTCGCCAATTGGCGGGTGGCCGCAATGCCACTGTCGCGCAGACCTTGTTGGCTGCCGCTTTCCAGCGCTGCCCAGGCCTGCCGATAACCGACGCAGCGCATGGCCGGCGTCGACGAAGACAGGTCGCCGCGGGCGCGCAGGACCTGCGTCTCGGCGACCAACCCGGCAGCGAGCATGGCGTCGAAGCGCTCGGCGATGCGGGCATGCAGCCAGCTGCGGTCGGTCGGCTCCAGCGACACCAACGGCAATGCAAGGGCCGCATCGGCGGCGTCGGGCTGCGCATGCCAGTCAGACATCGTTCGCCCGCTCAGCCGCCAGATCTCGAGCGCGCGCTGGATGCGTTGGGCATCGGCAGGTGCCAGACGCGACGCGGTCTGCGGGTCGACGAGTGCGAGCTCGGCATGCAGCGCCGGCCAGCCGCGCCGGGCGGCGTCGGCGTCGAGTTCGGCACGCACACAGGCATCGGCTGCCGGCATGGCCGACAGCCCGCCCGCCAGGGCCTTGAAGTACAGCATGGTGCCGCCGACCAGCAGCGGCAGGCGGCCGCGGCCGCGGACCTCGACGATCAGGCGGTGCGCGTCGGCCACGAAGCGCGCCGCGGAATAGGGCTGCGTGGGATCGAGGATGTCGATCAGGTGGTGCGGCACGCGGGCGCGTTCGGCAGCGCTGGGCTTGGCGGTGCCGATGTCCATGCCGCGGTAGACCTGCGCAGAATCGACGCTGATGATCTCCAGCGGCAACTCGGCAGCCAGGGCCAGCGCCGCCGCCGACTTGCCCGCGGCCGTCGGCCCCGCCAGACACACGGCCAGCGGCATCATGCGGGCTGCGAGACCACGGCGATGCGCTGCACCAGCGTCCAGGCCACCGCGGCCGTCAGGACCGACCAGAACGCCAGGGTCAGCGCGTAGGGCATGAGGCTGCCATCCAGCAAGCGCCCCAGCCACAGCCCGACCAGGAAGGCCGTGCCGGCCAGCACGAAGCCGGACAGTGCCGAGGCCGTGCCCGCGGCGTGCGGAAACGGCCCCACCGCGCCGGCTTGGCCGCAGGGCTGGTGGATGCCATGGCCGAACGCGTACAGGCACTGCGGCAACAGAACTGCCCCTACGTGGTGCACCCCGAGCACGCCCAGCACCCACATGAACACGCCGGCTGCCAGCGTGAACGCGCCGCCGCGGCGCACGGCCCCGGCCATGCCGAGCCGGCCCAGCCAGCGTCTGCAGACGAAGGTGCCGGCCAGGTAGCTCGACGAGCCTGCGGCCATGCACAGCCCGTAGGCACCCGGCGACAGGCCCAGCAATTCGATGTAGACGAACGACGACCCCGCCAGCATCGTGAACAACCCGCCGTAGCTGCACGACACCAGCGCCGTCCAGGCCACGAACGCCCGGTGGCGGGCGATGAGGCGCCAGGCGCCCAGCAGCGGCCGCAGCCGTGTCGCCTGCGGGTTCGGTCTAGGCAGCGTCTCGGGCAGGCGCAGCGCCACGAAACACAGCGTCAACGCGCCGACGGCGGTGACGAGGACCAGCGCCGCGCGCCACCCGCCCACCCAGGTGGCCAGCCCGCCGGCCAGCGGGCCGACGATGGCGACCACGCCCAGCCCCGACATGCCCAGCGACATCACGCGCGCGCCTTCGTGGGGCTCGTACAGGTCGCGCACCATGGCGCGGGCACAGACCACGGCTGCGGCCATCGCCGCGCCCTGCATCACCCGCCACGCCACCAGTGTTTCGATGTTGCCGGCCAGCACGCTGCCCAGGCTGGCGGCGGTGTACAGCACCAGGCCCGTCAACAACACCGGCCGGCGCCCGACCCGGTCGGCAATCGGCCCCCACAACAGCTGCGCCACGCCGAACGCCAGGATCAGCGCCGACAGGGTGAGTTGGGCCGACGCCATCGACGCGCCGAGCTCGCGTGTCAGTGCCGGCAATGCAGGCAGGTAAATGTCGGTGGTGACGGGCTGCAGACCGAGCAGCAGGGTCAGTGCTAAGGCCGCCAGGCCGCGAGAAACGCCCACGGGGGCGGTCGGCGTGGCGCGGTCGGTGGCAGGCATCGAAGCGAGGTTATCAGTCGGCCTGTGCCGTCTTGGCGCGGTCTGGGCGCGGTCTGGGCTCGGCCTGGGCGCAGCCCGGGTACCGCAAACCGCGCTTTGTCGCAGCGGCGGCTCATTCCTGCCGAGACTCGCGCATCATCGGCGGACCTTGAATCCGGTCTTGCCGAATGAACCCGTCCTCCTCGATGCCTGCCCTGGCCGTGTGCTTCGGCCTGGGCCTTGCAGCCTCAACCGCGCATGCGCAGATGTTCAAAGACGCGGCGCTGGAAGCGCTGCACGTGGCCGGCAAGTCCGGCGAGCTGCAACGCCTGGCCACGCAGCGCCTGGCGGCGCAGACCGACGATGTGCAGGCCGTGCTGGCGCTGGCCGTGACGGCACTGGCCGGCACGGAAGCCGGACCGCGCCAGACGGCCCTGACGCGCGCCGAGGGTTGCGTGCAGCGGCTGCCCCAGGCGGCTGCCTGCCAGTACGCGCTGGGCACCGTGCTGGGGGTGCAGGCGATGTCGGAAGGCATGCTCAAGGCCGCGCGCAGTGCCGGCACGATCAAGACCGCGCTGACCCAGGCGCACTCGCTGGAACCGGCCTGGTACCCGGCCCGCAGTGCACTCGTCGAGTTCTACCTGATGGCCCCGGGCATGATGGGTGGCAGCACCGCCAAAGCCGCCGAGCTGGCTGCCGCTGCACCGGTGCCCGAACAGGTCCGCGCGCTGCAGGCGCGGGTGGCCTTGCAGGACGGCAAGGCCGAGACCGCGCTGTCGTCGTTGACGACGTTGTTGACCCTGCCCGACCGGGAACTGGCCGACGACGTGCGCCAGTGGGGTGCCCAGGCGGCGTTCAACCTGGTCAACAACGGCCAGGCCGCGAAGGCCCAGGCCTTCTTCGAGCGCTTGACCAAGGAGCGCCCGGGCTATGCCGTCGGCCCCTACGGTCTGGCCCGCGTGCGCACCGAGGCAGGCGCATTCGACGAGGCGGTCAAGCTGTTCGAGTCCGCAGTCGTTCTCAAGGGCGCCGAGGGCCTGCCCATCGACTACCGCAAAGGCATCGCGTTGCAGCAGGCCGGCCGCAACGACGCCGCCCGCGTCGCCTACAAAAGTTTCGTGGCCACCGGCAAGGGCCAGAAATCGTCGTTGGACGATGCACGCAAGCGGCTGGAGCAACTCGGCGGCTGAGGCGCGACCGCGTCGCGGCGCACGGCGCGCCGTGCGGGCTAGTCAGAACCGTTCGTCGTCGCGCAGGTAGCGCCACTGGCCAGGCGGCAGGGCCCCCAGGGCGACGCTGCCGATGCGCACGCGCTTGAGGCCCAGCACCTCCAGCCCGACCAGTTCGCACATGCGGCGAATCTGTCGTTTGCGACCTTCGCGCAGCACGATGCGCAGTTGCTCCTCGTTCTGCCAGCTCACGCGGGCCGGGCGCAGGGCCACGCCATCAAGCTCCAGGCCGTGACGCAAGCGCGCCATGCCTTCTTCGGGGAACGGGCCCGGGCGGGTCGGGCGCACACGGACGAGGTATTCCTTTTCGGCGCGGGTCTGATCGCCGACCAGCAGTTTGGCGATGCGCCCGTCCTGCGTGAACACCAGCAAGCCGGTGGAATCGATGTCCAGCCGGCCGGCGGGTGCCAGATGGCGCAGGTGGCTCGGGTGGTAGTCGATGCGCGAAGCGTCGCCCGACCAGCGGTGTGCCGGCTTGATAAGCATCACCGCCGGCTCGTGGCCGTCTTCGGGCTGGCTGCTGACCCAGCCCACGGGCTTGTGCAGCAGCACCGTCACCAGGCGCGCCTGGGTGGCGCGGGCGCGGGCGTCGATGTCGATGAGGGCGTCGGGCGCCACGCGCTGGCCCAGCACCACGGCGCGGCCGCCGACACGGACGTAACCGGCCTCGATCCATTCATCGGCCTCGCGCCGCGACGCCAGGCCGCGCTCGGTGACGAGCTTGGACACGCGCACGCCCTCGGGTGCGGGCGCGGGTGTGGGTGTCTGTGCGGGTGCGGTTGCCGCAGGCTGGGGCCCGACCCGCGGCGCTACGGGCCTCGACGGGTTGGGGCGGGGCGCGGACAGCGCCCGCAGGGGTCGGCGCTGCGGGTCGCGCGCTGCCATGCGTGTCTTGATCGTGAGTTTCGGGCGTTCGGCCATGCCTTGATTTCACCATGCGTGCGGCACGCGCCGAGCCTTGCCGTCCAAGTTCAGGCTCAGCAAGCCGCCAGCGTGCAGCGTATCGTGCTCCCGAGACGACTGGAGTTGATGATGAAGTACCTGCGCCCACTGCTGCGGACCGGACTGGCCGGACTGATCGGACTGGCCGGACTGGCCGAACTGGTTCAAGCAGCGCCCATGACGCCGGCCCTTCAGGCCGAACTGGACCGGGCGGTGCTGGAATACTCGTCGGGCCGTCTGGCGCCTGCCCGGACCGCGTTCGAATCGCTGGCAGGGCGCGGTGTGCCTGCGGCCCAGCACAACCTGGCTGTCATGCACCTGCGCGGCGAAGTCCGGCGGCCCGACCGGGTTCAGGCCCGGCGCTGGCTGCTTCGGGCGGCGGAGTCGGGCTTCGTCACGGCCCAGTTCGCGCTGGGCCAGGGCCTGGAGAACGGGGATTTTGGCCCGCGCGACCTGAAGGCCGCCCACGACTGGTACGAACGCGCCGCGCTGGCCGGGAGTGTCGATGCCCAGGTCGCCATGGGCACGGCGCACTACCTCGGCCGTGGCCGCGCGAAGGATGCCTTGCAGGCGGCGCAGTGGTACCGCGAGGCCGCCAAGCGTGGCGATGTCGGCGCCATGTACTTGCTGGCGGCGATGTACGAAAAGGGTGACGGCGTGGGGCCCGACCTGCGCCTGGCGCATTACTGGTACGACCTGGCCGCGCGCGGCGGCGACGAAGCCGCGCCGGCCAAGCTGGTCGAGATCGAGGCGCGCCTGGCCGGGCGCCCCAGTTGAGTCTGCTGCGGCGCTGAAGCACCCCCCGCACCAGCGGGTGGATGCTGAGCGTTCTATAGCACCACCCGCACCAGCGGGTGGGTGCTGAGCGTGCGGTAGAGCTCGTCGAGCTGCTCGCGGCTGGTGGCGGTGACGGTGAGCGTCAGCCCCAGGTACTTGCCGCCCTTGCTGGACCGCCGCTCGACGTTGCCGGCGTCGAACGAGGCATCGAACTGCCGCGCCACCGAGATCATCGCCTGCTCGAAACCTTCGACCTGCTCGCCCATCACCTTGATGGGGAACGCGCTGGGGTAGGTGATGAGGCTGTCTTCGGCCACGGTGCGTGCGGCGCTGCTGCAGGGGCTCGAACTCAGACCGACATCGTCTGCTTGGCCCGCTGGTAGGCCTCGTGCAGGCGCGCGTAGACCGGGCCGGGCCGGCCGCGCATAGCGCCGTGGCCGACGAGTTCGCCGTCGATGCGGGTCACGGGCAGCACTTCCTTGGTCGCCGAGCTGAGCACGACCTCGTCGGCCGACATCACGTCGGCCTCGGGGATGGGCCGCAGGTTGTAGGCCACACCGCAGTCCTCGCACAGCTCGCGCAGCAGGTCCACGCGGATGCCTTCGAGCACGTGGTCGCTCTTGGGCGGGCCGAGCAGGGCGCCCTCGTGCACGACCCACACGTTGCTGGCGGCGGCTTCGGTGAGGAAGCCGTCGCGGAACATGATCGTTTCCATCGCGCCGTGGTCGGCCGACATCTGCCGCGCCAGCACGTTGCCCAGCAGGCTGATGCTCTTGATGTCGCCGCGTTCCCAGCGGAAATCGCGCGCCGTGGTGCAGGCCACGCCGGCATGGCGCTGCTCGGCGCTGGCCTGCTTCATCGGGTTGGCCATCATGAACACCGTGGGCTCGATACCTTGCGGCATGACATGGTCGCGCGGCGCCACGCCGCGCGTAACCTGGATGTACACCAGCTGGTCCGCGGCGCCGGTCGATTCGAACGTGCTGGCCACCAGGCCGCGGGCCAGGCCCAGCCACTCTTCGCGGCTGTGCGGATTGGCGATGCGCAGCTTGGACAGGGACCGCGCCAGGCGGGCCATGTGTTCGTTGAAGCGGAACAGGCGCTTGTCGTACACCGGCACGACTTCATAGATGCCGTCGCCGAAGATGAAACCGCGGTCCATCACGTTCACGCTGGCCTGCGAGACGGGCTGGTAGCGGCCGTTGAGGTAGCAGGTGAGATCGGTCATGGTGGATGCCGCGGTGGTGGTGCTGTGGTGGTACCAGGAATTGTGTCATGCGGGTCTGTTCGAGCCGCAGCCGCCTGGGCGTTTTCAGTCCAGGCCGACGCCGTCGTACACCTCACCCCAGGGCACGCTCAAACCTAGGCCCTCGAGCGCCAAAACCGTGCCCCGCGACCAAGGCGAAAGCTCTGACCAATCGGCCTCGGCAGGCACCCGGTGGCAGACCCAGGCGGCCTGCTCCAGACTGGACAGCAGCACGATGTGCTGCAGCCCTGGCAGCTTGCGGTAGGCCGTGAGCTTCTGCCCGCGATCGAACCGTTGGGTGCTGGGTGACAGCACTTCGACGATGAGCCGGGCTTGGTTCAATTCCATCGTGCTGGTCGGATCGCCCGTGTGGCCGCAATGCACCAGCACGTCAGGATAGAAGACAGCGTCTGCAGCCTCGACACGCAAACGCATCTCGGTCGCAAGTGCCTCGCAAGGCGTGCCCAGCAAGCGCTTGTGCAAGGCAAAGGCGATGTTGCGGATCAGGCGGGAATGGGTTTGGGTGCCTCCGGCCATGCCACGCGTGCCGTCGCCCTGCACGGCGTAGATCACGCCGGCCAGGTACTCGTGCTTGTAGCGGCTGGCGTTTTCCAGCACCAGGTAATCTTCCATCTCGATGTAGGCCACCGCTTTTTCAGCCACTGCCATCGCGAACTCCCTGCTGGCGCCACGCCAACTTCGATTATGCCCAGCGGGTCCGGTTCGACTCCGTGTCCGGGCGCGGCTTCACCGCGTCACTTGATCCACAGCCGGATCGCGTCCCACGCGCGGCCGAAGATGCCGGCCAGCTCCACCGGTTCCAGCACCACCAGCGGCAAGGTGGCCAGTGTGGCGCCGCCGGTGCCGGTGATCTTGATGCTGCCCACGCGCTGGCCGGCGGTCAGCGGGGCCACCAAGGGGTCGGTGCGCTCGATGCTGGTCTTGAGCTTGTCGCCTTCGCCCTTGGGCACGCTGACGAAGAGTGCGCCGGGCACGCCAAGGTTGGCCTGCGGCGTCTTGCCCTTCCACACCGGCACGGTAACCACGGCCTTGCCGGCCTCGAAAAGGCGCACTGCGTCCCAGGCCTGCCAGCCCCAGTTCAGCAGCTTCTGGCTCTCTGCCGCACGCGCCTCGCGGGACGTGGTGCCCAGCACCACGCTGAGCAGGCGGCGCTTGCCGTTTGGCATGTCGCGCACCGCGCTGGCCACCAGGCAGTAGCCGGCGGCCTCGGTGTAGCCGGTCTTCATGCCGTCGACCGTGGCGTCGCGGCCCAGCAGCATGTTGCGGTTGTCCTGCTTGATGTTGTTGTAGGTGTACTGGCGCAGGCTGTAGAGCGCATAGAAGTCGGGGTGCTCGCTGATGATGCGAGCGGCGACGGTGGCGACATCGCGCGTGCTGCTGTAGTGGCCGGCTTCGCTCAGGCCGGCGACATTCTTGAACTGCGTGTTCTTCAAACCCCAGGCCTGCGCCTGGCGGTTCATCATGGCCACGAAAGCCTCGACGCTGCCGGCCACGCCTTCGGCCAGGGCCACCGAGGCGTCATTGCCGCTTTGGACGATCATGCCGCGCAGCAACTCGCTCACCTTGGGCGTCATGGTGGTGTCGATGAACATCAGCGAGCCGCCACCGACGCGCTCGCTCCAGGCGCGCTTGCTCACCGTCAGCGTTTGCTCCAGCGTCAGCTTCTTGTCGCGGATGGCGTTGAACACCAGGTAGGCCGTCATCAGCTTGGTCAGCGACGCCGGGTCGGCCTGGCTGTCGGCGTCGCGCTCGGCCAGCACCTGGTTGCTGGCCAGGTCGACCAGGATGTACTGGCGCGCGGCGATCTCTGGCGGTTGCGGGGCTTGTGCGAAGGCGGTGGCGGTGAACGCCGCCAAAGGGAATGTCAGGACGAGGGCGATGAAAAGTTTCATGGGGATTTAGGTGGTGGCGCGCGGGTGCCACGCGCCAATGACGATGTGCTTGAGCAGCGTGATCTGCCCATGGAAGAAGTGGCCCGCGCCGGGCACCACCACCACCGGCAGCGACTGCGGGCGCGCCCAGTCGAACACGGCCTGGAGCGGCACGACCTCGTCGTGTTCGCCATGCACGACCAACGTGTCGGCGGGCACGGCGGCCAGCGGGAAGTTCAGTACCGCAGGGCCGGCAAGCACCAGCCGCTCGGCGCGCCGGCCGGCGTCGAGCCGGGCCGCGGCCTGCGAGGCGACATAGGCGCCGAAAGAAAAGCCGCCCAGCGCCAGTGGCAGCGCGGCGTCACGGTGTGCTTCGATGACCGCCAGCGCGTCGTCGACTTCGCCGTTGCCGGCGTCCCAATGGCCCTGCGACGCACCGACGCCGCGGAAATTGAAGCGCACGCTGATGTAGCCCAACTGCACGAAGGCGCGGGCCAGCGTCAACACGACCTTGTTGTCCAGCGTGCCGCCGTGCTGCGGGTGCGGGTGGCACAGCACGGCCACGCCGCGCGGCAAGTCGTGCGCTGGAGCAGGGGCCAGGACGGGGACGGGGACGTCGATGGCGCACTCGATTTCGCCGGCGGGACCGGCCACCGCGCTGCGTTGCGTGCGGGGGTTCATCGGCCGGCGGTCAGTGACACGCGCTCATCGGCCCGCATTTCCTACCCGCATTTCCTACCCGCATTCGGCGCGCCCAATTCAGCGACCCGCATTCAGCGACCCACATCGGGCGGCATCAGCAGGCGCTCGACGATGCGGCCGTCTTTCAGGTGCACATCGACGATCTCGTCGATGTCGGCCTTGTCCACGTAGGTGTACCAGATGCCTTCGGGGTACACCACCGCCACCGGCCCGCCGGCGCAGCGGTCCAGGCAGCCGGCCTTGTTGACGCGCACGCCGCCCGGGCCGGCCAGCCCGTCGGCCTTGACGCGCGACTTGCAGTGGTCGAACGCGGCCTGCGCGTCATTCTGGGCGCAGCAAGCTTCGCCGCCCTTGCGCTCGTTGAGGCAGAAGAAAACGTGGTGCTTGTAGTAACTCATGTGCAGGATTGTAGGCAGCGGTCTCCGGGGAAGACGTCGAGCAAACGTTGCGCAAGCGTTGAGCAAGCGTCGAGCAAGCCTCAGCGGCGGCTGCCCAGTCGCGACAGCAGCCAGGCCATGGCCGCGTAGGGCCACAGCCAGCCTACCCACTGTGCCAGACCGTGGAAGCGGACGAACCGGCCCTGTTCCCAGGCCTTCAGGCTTTGCGCGAAATAGGGGTCGTCGGGCGCCTGGGCGACGCCCACCACCAGCCCGGTCAGCGCCACCAGTGCCAGGCCTACCACCACCGGCCGAGACAGCGGGGCCAGCAGCGCTGCCAGCAGCAGGCCCGCGCCCAGGGCCGCCGGTGTGCGGGGGGCCATCCATGCCATGGTGTGCTGTGGGCCGAAGTTGAGCAGCGTCGACAAGGTCATGCCCAGGACGGCCAGCGCCAGGGCGCCGGCGGCCATCGCCACGCGCCGCCAGCCGGGATTCATCACGCTGTAGGCCAGCAGGCAGGGGGCCAGCAGGCCCAGCGCCGTGATGCCGGCCTCGGCCAAGGGTCGCAGCGGTGCGGTGACTGCGTCGGGCGCGGCGAGCAACTGGTAAGCGTCGTTGGCCCAGGGCACACCCTCGACCAGGTCCTGCGCCAGCTCGCGCAGCCGCGCGCCGACCTGGCCCAGTCCCAGCGGCACGGGCGCCGGAAACAGCAGCCCCACCGGCCACAGCGACAGCAGGGCCAGTGCCCCGGCGCTGTCGCGCAGGAACCAGCGTTCGCGCAGCGCCTGCCAGAGCGATCCACCCCCCAGGCCCAGGCAGCCCAAAGCCAGCGCGGCGCCGATGGCCGCACCGGCGCTGTTCATCGCCAGGTCGCGGAGCGAGGCGTACCGGCCCGGCAGGAATTGCTGCAGCACCTCGCAGCCGTAGGACAGCGCCGCCGGGCCCAGCGCGGCGGCCAGCAGCGCCGCCCATGTCGCGCCGCCGCTGCGCCGCACCGCGATGCCGATCAGCGCGCCCAGCGGCAGGTAGCCCAGCAGGTTGAACCACAGGTCGTAGGGCAGCACCCAGGGCGGCCAGGGCAGGGCCAGCAGCGCAGACATTGCCTGCCCAGGCGGCCAGCGCCACCCGGTGAATGGGAACAGGCTGGCGTAGACCACCAACGCGGCGTACACGCCGGCCAGCGGGGTGGCCGAGCTGCGGTGACGCGAGCGAACGGCCATGGCGCCCAGTGCCTAGAAGGGCTTGACGACCACGAGCACCACCGTGGCGGCGAACAGCAGCACCGACACCTCGTTGAAGACCCGATACCAGCGATGGCTGCGCCGATTGGCCAGTTGCTCGAAGTCGTGCAGCAACGAACGGCAGACATGGTGGTAGCCGACGGCGCCCACCACCAGCACGAGCTTGGCATGCATCCAGCCGCTGCCCGGCCCGCGGCCCACGCCGTACACCCACCACAGCACCAAGCCCAGCGCCAGCGCCGGCACCATCAGCAGGCTGCTGAAACGGTAAAGTTTGCGCGCCATCACAAGCAGCCGTTCGCGTTCGGCGTGGCTGTCGGCCGGCACCATGGCCAGATTCACGAACAGGCGCGGAAGGTAGAACAAGCCCGCGAACCAACTGGCCACGAAGACGATGTGAAAGGCCTTGACCCAGAGGTACCCAGAACTCATCAAGGCATTATGAATCGCCCGAATCGGACCACGGCGCGGTGCAAGAAACGGTGGCCGAAGCATCGGCAAAAAAAGGCCTCGGCACAAGGCCGAGGCCGGCAAGCCTTATCGCTGTCATGACGCTAAGGCGCCTGCTCAGGGAGGAAAAGCAGGGAATGACAACCCTGCGGCTATCATTCAAAATCAACTTTAGCAGAACGGTTCTTAGGCCCGCCTCGGTGCCTTCAAGGCTGTGTGCGAACCTGCTGCCCCGTCTGAACTGACCGCCGTGCACACCCCTCCGCCTTACCCCGCCAGCCGCCCGCGCCGACTGCGCCGCGACGCCGCCACACGCGCCCTGGTGCGTGAACACCGGCTGTCTCCCGAGGACTTCATCCTGCCGGTGTTCGTGCTGGACGGCCACGGCCAGTCGCAGGACGTGGCCAGCATGCCCGGTGTGCAGCGCCGCAGCGTCGACGGCCTGTATGCCGCGGCTGAGGAATGCGTGTCGCTCGGTGTGCCGGTGATGGCGCTGTTTCCGGTGATCGAGCCGCATTTGAAGACGCCCGATGGTCGCGAAGCCACCAACCCCGACGGCCTGGTGCCGCGCGCGGTGCGCGAACTGAAGAAGCGCTTCCCCGGACTCGCACTGTTGACCGACGTGGCGCTGGACCCATTCACCAGCCACGGGCAGGACGGGCTGATCGACGACAGCGGCTACATCCTCAACGACATCACCGTGGCCGTGCTGCGCCAGCAGGCACTGCTCCAGGCGCAGGCTGGCGTGGATATCGTGGCCCCCAGCGACATGATGGACGGCAGGATCGGCGCCATCCGCAGCACGCTGGAAGAAGCCGGCTGCATCCACACCCGAATCATGGCCTACAGCGCCAAGTACGCGAGTGCCTTCTACGGCCCGTTTCGCGACGCCGTGGGCAGCAAGGGCAACCTTGGCAAGAGCGACAAGAAGGCCTACCAGATGGACCCGGGCAACAGCGACGAAGCGCTGCGTGAAGTCGCGCTGGACATCGCCGAGGGCGCCGACATGGTGATGGTCAAGCCCGGCATGCCCTACCTGGACATCGTGCGCCGCGTGAAGGACGAGTTCCGCATGCCCACCTTCGTGTATCAGGTGAGCGGCGAGTACGCCATGCTCAAGGCAGCTGCCGCCAACGGCTGGCTGGACCACGACGCCGTGATGATGGAGTCCCTGCTGGCCTTCAGGCGCGCCGGTGCCGACGGCGTGCTGAGCTACTTCGCGCTGGATGCCGCACGTTTGCTGCGGCGAGGCTGATGCGCGTCTTTCACGTCAGCGCCGAGCACTTCACCGAGCTCGACGGCTGGCCCACCGCGCTGCCGACCGACGGCTTCATCTGGATCGGCAGCGCACGGCGCGAGTTCGAGGTGCAGACGGCCGATTTGCAGCAGGCGCTGCACCGTTGGGGCATGGGCTCGCTGGCCGATCTGCATGTGTCCGACCTGCTGAACGACCAGTTGCCCAGCCACCACGACTACACCTCGTGGTACGACCTGTTGGTGTTCCGCCGCCTGGCCGTTGGCGCCGGCAGCGAGGGCCTGCTCCTCGACGACGCCAAGGGCACGGCCGCCTCGGCGCGGCAAGCCTTGGCCGCCATCGATACCAGCCCGGTGGGCTTCGCGGTGTTCGACCGCGTGCTGATCACCATCCACCCGACCGACTGCGCCTTGCGCGAGCACTTTGCGCAGCGCCTGGCCGGGCAGGCCAGCCCGGCCGACGGGCGCGGCGTGGCGCGCCTGCCGGTCAGCCCGCCGGACCTGATGCTGCGCATGGTCAACCACATGGTGGACAGCTACCTCGACCTGCGTCGTTTGCTGACCCGCCAGCTGGGCTATGCGCAGCAGCAACTGCTGGACCCGCGCAGCCGCTTCGACGACTGGCAGATGCTGCTGGATTCGCGCAACGCCCTGCACCTGCTGGAGAACACCTGCGATGACCAGCGCAGCGCGATGCAGGAATGGATCGACGCCCTGGACGAATGGCCCGCCGAGGCCGACCGCGTCAAGCAGCGCGAACGCGAGCTGTTGCGCGTGCGTTCACGCGACGTGCTGGAGCATGTCGAACGCGTGCTGGGCCACGTGCGCAGGCTCGAGCAAAGCGCCGAGGCGGCCGTGCAGATGCACTTCTCGGCGCTGGGCCACCGCACCAACGACATCATGCGCACGTTGACCGTGCTGACCGCCATCTTCCTGCCGCTGAACCTGATCACGGGCTTCTTCGGCATGAACTTCGACGCGCTGCCCTTCATCCACTCCAACACCGGTTTCCTGGTGGCCGTCGGCTCGATGCTGGCCGTGGGCCTGACCCTGATCACCTACTTCTGGCGCAAGCGCTACATCGGCACACGCCGCAGATGAGTCGGCACACTCACAGCTGACGCGGCCGCGCCAGGCGGGGGTTCCTGGCGAAGTGGCGCCGGATGCCGGTGGTCAAGGCATCGACTAATTGCTTGCGGAAGGCCGGGTCGCGCAGCCTGGCTTCTTCTTCGGGGTTCGAGATGAAGGCCGTTTCGACCAGGATGCTCGGGATGTCCGGCGCCTTCAGCACGGCAAAGCCGGCCTGCTCGACCTGGCGCTTGTGCAGGCGGCCCACGCGCCCGATGTCGGCCAGTACCTCCTGCCCGAGCTTGAGACTGTCCTTGATTTGCGCCGTGGTGCTCATGTCCAGCATGGCCTGCAGGAGCTGGCGGTCTTTCACGTTGCCCACGTTGACGCCGCCGACCTGGTCGGCCGAGTTCTCGCGCTGCGCCATCCAGCGCGCCGCCGTGCTGGTGGCGCCGCTGGTGGACAGCGCAAACACGCTGGCACCGCGAGCCTCGGGGCGGTAGAAAGCATCGGCATGGATGCTGATGAACAGGTCGGCCTGCACCCGGCGCGCCTTGCGCACGCGCTCTTGCAGGGGCACGAAGAAGTCGGCGTCGCGCGTCATCATCACGCGCATGCCGGGCAGTGCGTTGAGGCGGTCGCGCAACTGCAGGGCAATGGCCAGCACCACGTCTTTCTCGCGCAGCCCGGTGGGGCCGATGGCGCCCGGGTCTTCACCGCCATGGCCCGGGTCCAGCGCGACGATCACGAGTTGATCGACGCGCTGGCGTTCGGCGTCGCTGGGGGGTGGCGGGGGTGCGGGTGTGGAGGTGGCCGGCGCAGGCGGGGCGACTCCGGGCATCGGCGCCGGCACAGGAACAGGGACGGGGACAGGGACGGGCACTGGTACGGGAACAGGAACAGGAAGGACCGGCTTGTCGATGCGCGCAATCAACTCGCCCAGCGCATCCTGCACGACCTGCGCGGCGCGCTCCTCGGCCGCTTCCTTGCCGCGTATCAGGGCCAGCAGCGGGTCGGCTTCCACCGTCGGATAGAGGTCGAGCACCAGGCGGTGCTGGTAGGCCGCCACCGGGTCCAGCGTGAACTGCTGCGGCACCACGGCCTGCTTCAGGTCGAACACCAGCCGCACCACCCGCGGCTGGTACTGGCCCACGCGCACCCCGGCGATGAAGGGGTCGTCGGGCCGCACCTTGCCGACCAGTTCGCGCAGCGCGTCCTTCAATTCCAGGCCGTCGATGTCGACCACCAGCCGCAGTGGCGCGGCGGCCAGCAGGTGCCTGGCGGCCAGCGGCTGGTCCGACTCGATGGTCACCCGCGTGTAGTCGCGTGCCGGCCATACGCGCACCGCCACGATGGCAGCACCCCTTGCCAGTTGCGCCGTGCCCAGCAGCAGCACCAGGCAGCCCATGCGCTGCACGGCACGACGCCGCGGCAGCGTCAAGACAGCAACCCCAACCCGCGCGCCGTGCCGGCTTGCACGGTGACCTGACGCGAGTCGTCTTCGAGCGGCTCGATGTGCACGACCAGGTCCGCCGGGGGCAGCCGGCCGGCGGCGCGCTCGGGCCATTCCGAGATCTTCAGGCCGGGCTGCGCGAACAGCTCGCGGAATCCCGCGTCGTCCCACTCGCGGGGGTCGTTGAAGCGATAGAAGTCGAAGTGCAGGATGTCCAGGCCCGGCAGCGTGTAATGCTCCAGCACGGCGTAGGTGGGGCTCTTGACGCGGCCCTGCACGCCCAGCGCGCGCAGCAGGTGGCGCACCAAGGTGGTCTTGCCGGCACCCAGCGGCCCGTGCAGTTCGATGCACGCATCGTGCAGCCCGTGCCGGGTGGCCAGTGCGCCGGCCCAGGCGGCGCACGCGGACTCGTCCGGCCAGGCCAGGGCCCGCGTTTCTAGAATAGGCACATGCAGCGACATCATCACTTCGACGGGCAGGCACTGGTGCAGCGGCTGCAGGGGTGGGCGCGTGGACTGGGATTCTCACAGACAGGGGTCGCTCAGGCCGATCTCACTTCGGCCGAGCCGGGATTGCTGGCCTGGCTGGCGGCGGGCTTTCACGGCGACATGGGCTACATGCAGCGCCACGGCCTGAAGCGCGCGCGGCCGGCCGAGCTGGTGCCGGGCACGGTGTGCGTGATCACCGCGCGGATGGACTACCTGCCGCGCGACGACCGCCACCCTGGCGCGCCGGCCTGGGTCGACGCCGAAGCCGCGGCGCTGCAAGAGCCCGGGCGCGCGGTGGTGTCGATCTACGCGCGGGGCCGCGACTATCACAAGGTCTTGCGCGCGCGCCTGCAGACACTGGCGGACATGCTGGCCGCCGAGGTCGGCCCACTGGGTCACCGCGTGTTCACCGATTCGGCGCCGGTGCTGGAGGTCGAGCTGGCGGCGCGCAGCGGCATCGGCTGGCGCGGCAAGCACACACTGGCCCTGCACCGCGAGGGCGGGTCGATGTTCTTCCTGGGCGAGATCTGCATCGACCTGGCGCTGCCCGCCACCGCGCCGGTGCAGGCGCACTGCGGCAGCTGCACGGCCTGCATCGACGTCTGCCCCACCGCGGCCATCGTGGCGCCTTACCGGCTCGATGCCCGGCGCTGCATCAGCTATCTCACCATCGAGCACGAAGGCGCCATCCCGCTGGAATTTCGCCGGCTCATGGGCAACCGCATCTACGGCTGCGACGACTGCCAGCTGGCCTGCCCCTGGAACAAGTACGCCGTGCGTGCGACGCTGCCCGACTTCGATGTGCGCGACGGCCTGGACTGCGTCACCCTGCTGCAACTGTGGGCCTGGACCGAGCCTGAATTTGCCCGCCGCACCGAGGGCAGCGCGATCCGCCGCATCGGCTGGACGCGCTGGCGGCGCAACCTGGCCGTGGGGCTCGGCAATGCCTTGCACCGCACAGGCGACGCGACCACGCGGCAGGCCTTGAATCAGGCGCGAGAGAGCGCCGATGCGCTGGTCCGCGAGCACATCGACTGGGCGCTCGCCGGCGACGGACCTGTCTAGGCGGTCCAGGCCGCCGCAGCCCGCAGCAGCAACAGCGCCAGCGGCAGCCCGATCATGCCGATCAGGGTCGACAGCGTCACCAGCCCCGCCACGAAGCCGCCATGCCCGCCCATGCGCGTGGCCAGCACGTAAGCGCTGGAGGCGGTAGGCAGGGCGGCGAAGGCCACCACGACGGCCTGCTGCGCCGGCGGCAGACCGACCCACAGCACCAGCGCCACGGCCACCAGCGGCAGCAGGGCGTGGCGAATCGTCAGCAGCGACGCGGCCAGGCGGGGGGCCTCGCGCAGCGCGCCCATCTGCAATCCCGCGCCGACGGCCATCAGGCCCAGGGGCAGGGCCGCCGCGCCGATGCGCGACAAGGTCAGCGACGCCAGGTCGGGCAGCTGCAGCCCCAGCAGGTTGAAGGCCAGGCCACCGCCGGTGCTCAGGATCAAGGGGTTGCGCGACAGCTCGCGCAGGTAACCCTGGCCGCCATGGCGGGCCAGGGGCCACACCGCAGCGATGTTGCACACCGGCACGCACACGGCCACCAGCAACGCCGTCCAGGCCAGCCCCTGTGCGCCGGCCAGTCGCTCGGCCATCGCCAGGGCCACGTAGGAATTGAACCTGAAGGCCACCTGCGCGCCCGACGCGTGCAGACGGCTGTCGACGCCCGGAAACTGCCGCAGCGCATAGGCCATCGCCACGCCGCAAACCACGATAGCGAGACCGCAACTTAGCAGCGGCAGTGCGGCGGCAGGCTGCAACGGGCTGCGCACGATGGCCGTGAACAGCAGCGCCGGGAACAGCACGAAATAGACCAATCGCTCGACGCCATCCCACACGATGCGGTTCAGCGCCGTGTGTCGGCAGATCAGGAATCCAGTCACGATGAGCAGAAAGTCAGGCAGCAAGGTAAGGGCATCGGACATGCGCTGAGTCTGCCATCGACGGCACCCGTGTCAGCCATGTCCGGGCCCGATGCGTTACGGTTGTGATGATGCGGAACGAACGCCAACTCCAAGCCCGCCGCAACGTGGTGCGGGTACTGGCCTGCCTGCCTTGGGCAGCCCAGGCGCAAACGTCCTCGGCGGGCGTCAGAGTAGAGGGTCAACAATTTGAAGCCGTGGCCCAGGTGGCGGGCACGGATCTGCTGCTGAACGGCGCGGGCGTGCGTGCCGTGGCCTGGTTCAAGGCCTTTGCCGCCGGGCTGTATCTGGCCCGGCCGGCGCGCAGCACGCAAGAGGCCACTGCCCAGGCCGGACCCAAGCGGCTGCAACTGCGCATGCTGCGCGAACTGCCGGCTGTCGAGTTCAACAAGGCCGTGCACAAAGGCGTGGCGCGCAATGTTTCCGTGGCCCAGCTGCAGGCCTTGCAGGTGCGGCTGGACCAATTCGGCGCCCAGGTCGACGCGTTGGGCAAACTCAAGCCTGGCGACGTGGTCGACCTCGACCATGAGCCCGGCCGGGGTATGGCCATGAGGCTGAATGGCACACTGCGCGGCGTTGCGATCGCGGGCGATGATTTTTATGTGGCCTTGCTGCTTTCGTTCCTGGGTGACCAACCCTACGACCCCAAGCTCAAGGCGGGCTTGCTCGGGTTGACTTCCTGAGTGCATTCCCATCGATAACAAGGAGACACCCCATGATCCCTTTCAAACTAGTCGGACTCGTTGCGGCTGTGGCTTTGCTCGCAGCGCCCGGCCTGTCCCTGGCGCAGGTTTACCCGGTCAAGCCGGTGCGCCTGGTCGTGCCCTTCGCCGCGGGCGGCACCACGGACATCATCGCGCGCGTGGTTGCCGAGCGCATCAACGGCCCGCTGGGCCAAACCATGATCGTCGAGAACAAGGCTGGCGGCGGCGGGTCGGTGGGGGCCAATGAAACTGCCAAGGCTGCGCCCGACGGCTATGCATTGGGCATGGCCACGGTGTCGACGACGGCGTCCAACCCGGCCATCAACCCGAAGATTCCGTACAACCCGCTGACCGACTTCACGCCCATCATCAACATTGCAGCCACGCCCAACGTGATCGCGGTGCATCCGAGCTTCCCGGCGCGCGACTACAAGGGGTTCATCGCCGAGCTGAAGAAGAACCCCGGCAAGTACAGCTACGCCAGTTCCGGCACGGGCGGCATCGGTCACCTTCAGACCGAACTCTTCAAGAGCCTGGCGGGTGTGTTCATGACGCACATTCCCTACCGCGGTGCCGGCCCGGCGTTGAACGACACCGTCGCCGGGCAGGTGCAAATCATCTTCGACAACATGCCTTCGGCGCTGCCCTTCATCAAGGACAACCGCCTTATCGCCATCGTGGTGTCGGCGCCGCAGCGCCTGTCCGTGCTGCCCAACGTGCCGACGTTCAAGGAAGTCGGCCTGGAGCCTGTCAACCGCATGGCCTATTACGGCATCTACGGCCCCAAGGGCTTACCCAGGGACGTGGTCGACAAGGTGAATGCCGCGGTGCGCGCGACGGTGGCCATGCCCGAGGTCAGAAAGCGCATCGAGGACACCGGTTCCATCGTGCTGGCCAACACGCCCGAAGAGTTCGCCGCGCAGATTCGCGCCGAGTTCGATGTCTACAAGAAGGTGGTTGCAGCGCAGAAGCTCGTGCTGGAGTGAGCTTGCCGGCTGCCCGGTTGCAGGCCAAGGCCACCCGCGGGTGCCCTTCTTACTGAACGGCAATGCCGCCGTCCAGCGCCGAAGCCATAGACCGCTTCATCGATGCCTTGTGGCTCGAAGACGGCCTGGCCGCGTTGACGCTTGCAGCCTACCGGCGTGACCTGACGCTTTACGCGGCCTGGCTGCACGGCCAGCACGGCAAGGCACTGAACGAGAGTGGCGAACCCCACTTGCTGGACTTCATGGCCCAGCGCCATGCCGCCACCAAAGCCACCACGGCCAACCGGCGCCTGAGTGTCTTCAAGCGCTACTTTCGATGGGCGGTGCGGGAACGGCACTTGGGCGCGGACCCCACCTTGAGGCTCGACTCGGCACGCCAGCCTTTGCGGGTGCCCAAGACCCTGTCAGAGGCGCAGGTGGAGTCGCTGCTGGCGGCGCCCGACATCACCACCGCGCTGGGTTTGCGCGACCGTTCGATGCTCGAACTGATGTATGCCAGCGGCCTGCGCGTGAGTGAGCTGGTGCTGCTCAAGGCGGTGCACATCAGCCTGGACCAGGGCGTGTTGAGAGTGATGGGCAAGGGCTCGCGCGAGCGTCTGGTGCCCTTCGGCGCCGAAGCCCACGAGTGGCTGCGCTGCTATCTGGCGCAGGCGCGGCCGGGGCTGCTGAAGCGGGATGCCAGTGCGGACCTGTTCCTGACGGTGCGCGGCGCGGCGATGACGCGCCAGATGTTCTGGAAGATCGTCAAGCGCCACGCGCTGGCCGCGGGCATCACGGCGCCGCTGTCGCCGCACACCTTGCGCCACGCCTTCGCCACGCACCTGCTCAACCATGGCGCCGACCTGCGTGCCGTGCAGATGCTGCTGGGCCACGCCGACATCGGCACCACCACGATCTACACCCACGTGGCGCGCGAGCGTCTGCGCGTGCTGCACGCGCAGCACCATCCGCGCGGCTGAAATGAAAAAGGCCGGTCAGGTGACCGGCCTTGGCAAGAAGCGGCGCGAGCCGCCCGGATCAGAAGTTGTGGCGAACGCCGACGGCCGCGATCTTGGGGTCCAGCGCCTGGCCGAGCGAGTTGGTGGCGCCGAAGTAGCTGAAGCCCGCACTGTTGTCGACCGTGCTGTAGAAGGCGTAGACCTTGGTGCGCTTGCTGAGGTTGTAGTTGTAGCCCACGGTCCACTGGCGGGCATCGCTGTTGGCACGCTTGCTGTAGTCGTCGGCTATGCCGTAGTTGGCGTGGAATTCCGACGCCCCCACGTTGTAGGCGGCCGATACACGATAGGTCTTGCGATTGCCAAGCCCTGGGCCGTTGCCGTTGGTGTCGTCCTGGAAGTACGCACCCAGCACGACCGGACCCATTTCGTAGAGCGCGCGCACGCCATACTGCTTGGCGCTGCCATTCTTCTCATAGCCGGCGCCGAGTTGCAGCGCGCCGAGGTTCCAGTTGGCTGCCGCGTCGTACGATCTCACACGACCGGGGACGCCTTCGCCGGCGCTGACAGCGCCTTCGATCGTCAAGCCCTTGACGAGTTCGGGCGTGCGGTAGGCGATCTTGTTGATGTTGCGGCCCAAATACGCATACAGCTTGTCTTCCGACGTGCCGGTATCGTGGTTGTGCATGCTGATGTAGTCAGCCGTCGCGAAGTAGGCCTCGCTGGTGAAGTTGCCCAGGCGAATCATGCCGAAGGCGCCCGACAGGTTCACTTCGCTCTGACGAGCCCAGAAGGCAGATTGCGAGGCCGAGCCGTTGTCGGGGTTGAAGCCGTGCTCGATCTGGAAGCCGGCCTTCAGCCCGCCACCCAGGTCTTCGGTGCCCTTGAAGCCAATGCGCGAAGCGCTGTTCTGCAACACCTTCTGGGTGCCCACGGCATTGACGTTCTTCTGCTGCTCGGCAGACAGATTCAGGCGGCCGTAAATGGTGACGCTGTTTTGCGCCAGGGCGCTGCCGGCGGCCAGCACGGAGATGGCGGCAACGATGAGATGACGGTTCATGTGGATCCTCATTTGTGATTTGCGAAAATCGTGGCAGTCGGAAAGGAGTCCCTGCTGCGCATCGGGTGAAGTTTACGGGCCGTATCCGTAAAAACCCGCGCAGGCGGCTCCGAGGGACAAGAAACTGCGCTGCAGCGCAGCATCCGCGCAACAGTCTGGCGCTTGACCGCGCTCGACCGCGCTCGACCGCGCCTCACCGCGCCTCACCGCGCCTCACCGCGCCTCACCACGCTTCAGGGCGCTACCGGCCGCGCAAGTGCGCGGGCGCTTCCAGACGGCGGGCCAGCAGCGACAGCGTCAAGGTGAGCACCAGGTACACGGCCGAGATGGCCAGGTAGGGTTCCCAATAGCGTGAATAGGCGCCGGCCACGGTGCGTGCTGCCAGGGCCAACTCGGCCAGGCCAATGGCGGAGACCAGCGAAGAATCCTTGATCAGGCTGATGCCTTCGTTCACCAGTGCCGGCACCATGCGCCTGAAGGCTTGCGGCAGCACCACGAAGCGCATCGCCTGGGTGTGGGTCAGGCCGACGCTGTAAGCGGCCTGGGTCTGCCCGCGGTGGATGCTCTGGATGCCGGCACGGAAGATTTCGCTGATGTAGGCCCCGGCGTTGAGCGACAAGGCCACGCAGCCCGACAGGAAGGCGCCATGTTCCTGTCGAAACAAGCGTGCGTGCTCGCCGCTGAGTAGCAGGCCGTGATCGGGGTGCACCAGAGCCGGCATCAGCGCAAAGTGCACGAGCAGAATCTGCACGAACAGCGGCGTGCCGCGAAAGAAGGTCACGTAGGCCAGGGTCAGCGCGCGTGCCAATTGCAACGCGACCCTGCCCAACAGGGTCGCGGGGCGTGGTGCGTCCTGGGATGTGCTGATCAACCCGGACACGGCCCCCAGCACCAGTCCGGCTCCGATGGCCACCAGCGTGAGCTGGATCGTCATCAAGAGCCCGCTCACGAAGAGCGGGCCGTAACCAACAAGGATCTCCCAGCGTAGATCCATCGCCGTCGTTTGCTGGCGGAGACTTCAGGTCACTTGGACGCTGCGGTCGCCGGCGCTGCAGCCGTTGCCGGCGGCGCGCCGAAGTACTGGGCGTATATCTTGTCGTAGCTGCCGTCGGCCTTGATGTCAGCCAGGCCCTTGTTCAGCTTGGCCTGCAGTTCGGTGTTGCCCTTCTTCAGGGCGATGCCGTACCGCTCGGGCACGAAGTCCTTGTCGGAGATGGTCTTGAACTTGCCACCGGGGTTGTTGGCGACGTAGTGGATGACCACGCCGTTGTCGGCGACCACGGCGTCGACGCCGCCCGACTCCAGTTCCTTCAACGCCAGCGGCGTGGATTCGAAGCGCTTGATGCTGGTGCTGGCCTTACCTAGCAGCTTGGTCACGGCTTCGTCGCCTGTGGTGCCGGTCTGCACGCCCACCTTGAGTTTCTTCAGGTCGGCAAACTTGGTGATCTTGCTGTTCTCCTTGACCGCGATGAGTTGCACCGCGTCGAAGTACGGGTCGCTGAAGTCCATGGTCTGCTTGCGCTCATCGGTGATGGTGACGGCCGAGACGATCATGTCGCGGTCGCCCTGGCCCAGCGCGTTGAAGATGCCTTCCCAGGGTGTGTTGACCAACTTCACCTCGATGCCGGCCTTGGCGGCAGCGGCCTTCACGACGTCGATGTCGAAGCCGACGATCTCGCCCTTCTCGTTCTGGCTCTCGAAGGGCGCGTAGGCGGCATCGGTGCCCACGACGTATACCTTGGCAGGCGCAGGGGCAGCGGCCACGGGCGCCGCGGCAGGCGCAAGCGGTGCTTCCTTCTTGCCGCAGGCGGCCAACAGCAGGCCGGCGGTGGTCAGGGCGGCGAGTTGAATGAAGCGGCGTGTGCTCAGACTGGTCATCGTCGGTTCTCCCAAATGAAAAATTGAAGTCGACAAAGTGTATCTCCGTGCCCCTGGCACGGACGAAGTTGTCACGGACGAAGGCCGGGCAGGGCTTGCTCAACCTGCCGACAGGGCTGCGATCTCGTCATCGGTGAAGCCGGCCTGCAACCGCGCCTGGACATTGAACGGCGCCCTGGGCCGCGGTGCGCCGTGCCGCGCGGCCAGCACGCGGTAGTGGCTGACGGGGTCCAGTCCGTCGCGGGCGCAGAGCCAGCGGTACCAGCGGTTGCCCACCGCCACGTGGCCGATCTCGTCGCGCAGGATGATGTCCAGGATCGCCGCCGCGCGGTGGTCGCCGGCTTGGGCCAAGCGCGCCTGCATCAGCGGCGTGGCGTCCAGACCGCGGGCTTCCAGCGTGCGCGGTACCAGCGCCATGCGCGCCGTGATGTCGGCTGCGGTTCGCTCGGTCATGGCCCACAGGCCGTCGTGGGCATCGAAGTCGCCATAGGCATGGCCCAGGCTGGACAGGTGGTCGGCCAGCAGCGTGTAGTGCAGGGCCTCTTCGCTGGCCACGCGCAGCCAGTCGAGATAGTACGAAGCAGGCATGCCCGGGAACCGCCACACGGCGTCCAGCGCCAGGTTGATGGCGTTGAACTCGATGTGCGCCACCGAGTGCAGCAACCCGGCGCGGCCTGCCGCGGTGAAAGGTGATCGCCTGGGCAGACTGGTCGCAGCCACCAGGCGGGGCAGGGCAGGGCGGCCGGGCAGGGTGGACGGGGGCAGCAGGACGGCGTCGCAGTCCAGTGCGGGTCCGGCCGCTGCGGCATCAGCGGCACTCGCGGCACTCGCGGCACTCGTAGCACTCGCCAGCGCCCAAAGCTCCCGCGCCGCCGCGGCCTTGGCGGCCGGGTCGTCCAGGGCCAATACCCGCAATGCGTGGTGTCGAAGTTCCATCCCTAGAATTATCGGCTTGCACAACTGGGCGGGGAGCCTGTGGCCATCTATCGACTCGGGGACGACGTGCCCCGCCTGGCCCCGGGCGCGTGGGTGGCAGAAACGGCCCAGCTGATCGGCCGCGTGGCGCTCGGCGCAGACGCCAGCGTGTGGTTCGGTGCCGTGCTGCGCGGTGACAACGAATGGATCACCCTGGGCGCACGCAGCAACGTGCAGGACGGCAGCGTGCTGCACACCGACATGGGCTCGCCGCTGACGCTGGGCGACGACGTGACGGTGGGCCACCAAGCCATGCTGCACGGCTGCACGGTAGGCGACGGGTCTCTGGTGGGCATCCAGGCCGTGGTGCTGAACGGTGCGCGCATCGGCAAGCGCTGCTTGGTGGGCGCAGGCGCGCTGGTGACCGAGGGCAAGGAGTTCCCGGACGGCTCGCTGATCGTCGGCAGCCCGGCCAGGCTGCTGCGCGCGCTGACCGATGAGGAACTGGCGCGCATGGCCCGGGGTGCTGCGCACTATGTCGACAACGCGCGGCGCTATGCCGCGACGTTGGCGCGCGTGTCGTGAGTTGCGCCGCTGCGTTGAGGCTCTGCGCGGGCATGGCGGGATGGACCCGCAAGGGTACGCACTGACATGTCGGAGCTGACCAAGTTCCTCTTCGAAGGCCTGCCCGTGCGCGGCATGCTGGTGCGGTTGAACGACGGCTGGCGCGAATTGCTGCAATGCCGGGCCGACGTGGGTGCGTATGCGCCCGAGGTGCGTGCACTGCTGGGCGAGATGGCCGCGGCGGGCGTGCTGATGCAGGCCAACATCAAGTTCAATGGCGCGTTGATCCTGCAGATCTACGGCGACGGGCCGGTGAAGCTGGCCGTGGCTGAGGTGCAGCCCAGTTTGAGCTTTCGCGCCACGGCCAAGGTGGTGGGCGATGTGACGCCGAGCGCCGGCCTGGAGGCCCTGGTCAACCTGCACGGCGGCGGGCGTTGCGCCATCACGCTGGACCCCAAGGACCCGTTTCCCGGTCAGCAGCCTTACCAGGGCGTGGTGCCGTTGCACGGCGACCAGCGAGAACCGTTGCAGCAGCTGTCGCAGGTGCTGGAGCACTACATGCTGCAGAGCGAACAGCTCGACACCTGCCTCGTGTTGGCGGCCAACGACGACGTGGCCGCGGGTCTGCTCATACAGCGCATGCCGCTGCAAGGCGAGGCCAACCTGGGCGGCCGGCGCAACGAGGACGACATCGGCCTGTCCGAGGCCTACAACCGCATCGCCCTGCTGGCCGGCACGCTCACGCGCGACGAATTGCTGGGCCTGCCGCCCGATCGCATCCTGCACCGGTTGTTCTGGGAGGAATCACTGCGCGTCTTCGAGCCGCAGGAACCGACATTCGCCTGCACCTGCAACCGCGAACGCGTGCGCGGCATGCTGCGCTCGCTGGGCCGCGAAGAGAGCGAAAGCCTGATCGCCGAGCGCGGGCTGGTCGAGGTGGGCTGCGAGTTCTGCGGCACCCAATACCGATTCGACGCCGTGGATGTCGGCGAGATGTTTGCGCCGTCCCGAGACCAACCCCCTGCACCTGGAGTCCTTCAATGACGCTTTACGCCCTGCTCAAGACCTTGCATGTACTGGCCACCGTGCTGTGGGTGGGGGGCATGATGTTCGCGCACTTCTTCCTGCGCCCCGCGCTGGCCCAGCTGGACCCACCGCAGCGCCTGCGCCTGATGCACGAGGTGCTGCGTCGTTTCTTTGCGGCCGTCGGCGTGGCCGCATTGCTGACCCTGGCCACGGGCCTGTGGATGATCGGCCGCGTGGCCAAGCAGGCCGTGCAGTCGGGCGGCAGCTTCGCCATGCCGCTGGACTGGACCCTGATGGCCGTGCTGGGCGTGTTGATGGTGGCCATCTTCGGCCACATCCGTTTCGTGTTGTTCAAGCGCTTTGCCGTCGCGGTGACGGCGCTGGACTGGCCGGCGGGCGGCGTGGCGCTGGCCAAGCTGCGCACCTGGGTCGCCGTCAATCTGGCCCTGGGTGTGACGGTGATCGTCGTCGCTCTGTTGCTGTAGTTCTTCAAACGCGCGGCGGGTGCAGCGCGCGCTCGGATTCGGGCACGCTGCAGCAGTCGCAAGCCCAGCGCTGGCGCGAAGATTCCGCCTGGCGGCCCGCCAGGCGCGTGAACAGCCCGCTGCCGGCCCCGGACCGCGGCCGCAGCAGCGGCGCCAGCGCGTCGACCGCGGATTCCAGCCGCGCCGGGCCCTGCCCGCTGACGACGGCCCAGGGCAGGCGGTGGCCGATCAGCAATTCGCGCAGCATCGCGTCCACCGGTTCGCGCACGTGCGCGCCATCGCGTTGGTGGCCGTCGGCCACCCAGGGCAGGTCGATGGCCATCAGCAGCGTCATCGCCATGCGCTGCTGCAGTGCAGTTGCGCGCTGCTCGAGCGACCGGTCGCCGAAAATGAAACGGCTGTAGACGGCCGTCATCAGCGCGGTGGTGTCGCACACGACGATGTCGTGGGTGGCTGCAGCGGCTTCGATGCGTTCGTGCTGCGCACGCAGGATCGACGCCTGCTCGTGGGCCAGCGGCGTTCGCCCGACCCGGTCGCACCACTGGCGCAGGTGCTCGGGCACCCAGGCCACGCGCAAGCCGGTATCGCGCGCCAGGCGCGGCGCGAGCTGCTCGGCCAGTTGCGTCTTGCCGGTGCACTCGGCGCCGACCAGGGCCACGCGCAGTGCGCCCTCAGCCACGGGCCATGCGCCGCCAGGCGCGCCATCCGACCACCGACAACACCGCGAACAGCGCGTACAGCAGCGCCGTGAGCCACAAGCCCTTGTAGGCGAACAGACCGACGCTGAATACGTTCACCGCCAGCCACACCGGCCAGTTTTCGACGAGCTTGCGGCCCAGCATCAGCTGGCCGGTGACGCTGGCCACCGTCGGCAAGGCGTCCAGCCAGGGCACGTCGCTGTCGGTGCCGCGGGCCAGCAGCAATGCCAGCACGGGCCAGGCGGCCAGGGTGGCAAACAGGGCCTGCCAGCGCTGGGCTGAGGTCATCGGGCGCACCCGCAACGCCAGGCCGTCGCCGCCGCGCCCGCGCAGCCACTGCCACCAACCCCAGCCGGCGATGGCGATGAAGAACAGCTGCAGGCCGGCCTCGCCATACAACCGGCTGTCGGCGAACAGCAAGGCGTAGAGCAGCGAGCTGGCGATAGCCAGCGGCCAGCCGGCGGGGTTGACGCGCAGGTTGCAGCCCACCATGGCCAGCGCCAGCGCGCAGGCCAGCAATTCGAGCCAGGTGGCCGGGCTGCCCCAGAGCGTGAAGGCCGGCGCCAGCAAGGGGCGCGCTGCCTGCAGCAGCGTGTCGAGCACAGGTCGCCCGCGTCAGCGCCGCTGCGTCACTTGCACGAGGATCTCGTCGGGTCGCACCATGCCCAGCTCGGCGCGAGCCTTCTCCTCGACCATCTCCAGGCCTTCCTTGAGGTCCCTGACCTCTGCCGCCACGCGGCCGTTGCGCGCGTTGGCGGCCACATTGGCGTCTTGCTGCGTGGCCAGTTGCGCGCGCAGCCCCACGACGTAGGGCATGTTGCCCTTGCCGAACCACAGGTTGGCCTGCACCAGAGCGAGCAGCGCGCCCAAGACAAGCGTGGCCCAGCGCATGACCTGTTCAGCGGAGGTTGTAGAACGCCGAGCGGCCCGGGTAGCTGGCGATGTCGCCCAGGTCTTCCTCGATGCGCAGCAGCTGGTTGTACTTGGCGATGCGATCGCTGCGGCTCATGGAACCGGTCTTGATCTGCCCGGCGTTGCTGCCCACGGCGATGTCGGCGATGGTGTGGTCCTCGGTCTCGCCGCTGCGGTGGCTGATGACGTTCGTCCAGCCGGCGCGCTTGGCCATCTCTATGGCCGCGAAGGTTTCGCTCAGCGTACCGATCTGGTTGATCTTGATGAGGATCGAGTTGGCCACGCCTTCGCGGATGCCGCGCTCCAGGATCTTGGTGTTGGTGACGAACAGGTCGTCGCCCACCAACTGGACTTTCTTGCCCAGGCGTTCGTTGAGATGCTTCCAGCCGTCCCAGTCGCCCTCGTGCATGCCGTCTTCGATGCTGATGATCGGGTACTTGTCGACCCAGGAGGCGAGCATGTCGGTCCACTCGGCTGCACTCAACATCAAGCCTTCGCCCTCCAGGTGGTAGACCTTCGATCCATCCGGGCCGTCCTTGTAGAACTCGCTGGCCGCGCAGTCCAGGCCGATGGCGATCTGGTCGCCAGCGTGGAACCCGGCCTTGTCGATGGCTTCCAGGATCATCTGAATGGCGGCCTCGTGGCTGGCCACGTTGGGCGCGAAGCCGCCCTCGTCGCCCACGCTGGTGGGCATGCCTTTGGCGTCGATGATCTTCTTCAGCGCATGGAAGACCTCGGCGCCGTAGCGCACGGCCTCGCGGAAAGTGGGCGCGCCCACCGGAATGATCATGAACTCTTGCAGGTCGAGGTTGTTGTTGGCGTGCGCGCCGCCGTTGATGACGTTCATCATCGGCACCGGCAGCTGCATGCGGCCCATGCCGCCGAAGTAGCGGTACAGCGGCAGGCCGCTTTCCTCGGCCGCCGCGCGCGCCACGGCCATGCTGACGGCGAGGGTGGCGTTGGCGCCCAGGCGGCCCTTGTTGTCGGTGCCATCCAGGTCGATCAGCGTCTTGTCCAGGAAGCCTTGTTCGCTGGCGTCCAGGCCCAGCACCGATTCGCTGATCTCGGTGTTGATGTGCTCCACCGCGCGCAGCACGCCCTTGCCGCCGTAGCGGGCCGGGTCGCCGTCGCGCAACTCGATGGCCTCGCGGCTGCCGGTGCTGGCGCCCGAGGGCACGGCCGCGCGGCCCAGGGTGCCGGACTCCAGCAGCACGTCGCATTCGACGGTGGGGTTGCCGCGGCTGTCGAGGATTTCTCGGCCGACGATATCGACGATGGCGCTCATGGGTTTCCTGTGGTCAAGGTTCGAAGGAGTTCAGCAGCTGAAATCGCTTTCCAGCAAGGGCTGCTGCTTGATGACACGGTCCAGTGCCAGCAGCTGTTCCAGCAGCGCCTTCATGTGCTTCAGGGGCACGGCGTTGGGGCCGTCGCTCATGGCGTTGGCGGGGTCCGGGTGGGTTTCCATGAACAGCCCCGCCACGCCCACCGCCACCGCGGCGCGGGCGAGCACGGGCACGAATTCGCGCTGCCCGCCGCTGCTGGTGCCCTGGCCCCCCGGCAGTTGCACGCTGTGCGTTGCGTCGAAGACCACCGGCGCGCCCGTCTCGCGCATGATGGCCAGGCTACGCATGTCGGATACGAGGTTGTTGTAGCCAAAGCTCACGCCGCGTTCGCAGGCCATGAAGTTGTCTTCTTCCAGGCCCTTTTCGCGCGCCGCGGCGCGTGCCTTGTCGATGACGTTCTTCATGTCGTGCGGCGCCAGGAATTGTCCCTTCTTGATGTTCACCGGCTTGCCGCATTGCGCCACGGCGCGGATGAAGTCGGTCTGCCGGCACAGGAAGGCGGGGGTCTGCAGCACGTCGACCACAGCGGCCACGGCGGCGATCTCGGACTCGTTGTGCACGTCTGTCAGCACCGGCACGCCGAGTTGCTTGCGCACCTGCCCCAGGATCTCCAGCCCGCGCTCCATGCCCGGGCCGCGGAAGGTGGTGCCGCTAGATCGGTTGGCCTTGTCGTAGCTGCTCTTGAAGATGAAGGGGATGCCCAGCGCGCTGGTGATCTCCTTCAAGTGCCCGGCCACGTCGTGCTGCAGCTGTGCGCTTTCGACCACGCAGGGCCCGGCGATGAGGAAGAACGGCTGGGTGATGCCGATGTCGAAGCCGCAGAGTTTCATTAAAGGCACCTTGTAGGAGGGGCTTGAGCCCCGATCTTTTCGTTAAACACGCTCGGGGCTGAAGCCCCTCCTACGCAATATCGAGACAAGACCGCTTCCATATGATCGCCATCACGCTCCCCGACGGCAGCCGCCGTGAATTCGAATCGCCGCCGACGGTCGGCGATATCGCCGCCTCCATCGGCCCCGGTCTGGCCAAGGCCGCGCTGGCCGGCAAAGTGAATGGCCAGCTGGTCGACACCAGCCACAGCATCGAGGCCGACGCGACGCTTGCCATCGTCACCGACAAGGATGCCGACGGCCTGGAGGTCATCCGCCACAGCACGGCCCACCTGCTGGCCCATGCCGTGAAGGAACTCTTCCCAGAAGCGCAGGTGACCATCGGCCCTGTGATCGAAAACGGCTTTTATTACGACTTCGCCTGCAAGCGCCCCTTCACGCCTGAAGACTTGGTAGCCATCGAGAAGCGCATGGGCGAACTCGCGGCCAAGAACGAGCCTGTGCAGCGCCGCGTGCTGCCGCGCGATGACGCTGTTGAGCATTTCAAAGCGATGGGTGAACACTACAAGGCCGAGATCATCGGCAGCATTCCCGAAGGCCAGGACGTCAGTCTGTATCGCGAAGGCGGATTCGAAGACCTGTGCCGCGGCCCGCACGTGCCCAGCACGGGCCGGCTGAAGCACTTCAAGCTGATGAAAGTGGCCGGCGCCTACTGGCGTGGAGACCAGGCCAACGAGCAGCTTCAGCGCATCTACGGCACGGCCTGGGCCAGCAAGGAAGCGCTGGCGCAGCATTTGATGATGTTGGAAGAGGCCGAGAAGCGCGATCACCGCCGTCTGGGCCGCGAACTGGACCTGTTTCACATCGACGAGCACAGTCCCGGCACGGTGTTCTGGCATCCCTTGGGCTGGGCGCTGTGGCAAGAGGTGGAACAGTACATGCGCCGCGTGTACCGAGACAACGGCTACCAGGAAGTGAAGGGGCCGCAGATCGTGGACCGGGTGTTGTGGGAAAAGTCGGGCCACTGGGAAAAGTACCGCGACG